>LAZR01000679.1_pt1 | contig 24559 bp, 42 predicted proteins | sample 329461 | NCBI WGS metagenome assembly LAZR01 (sample SAMN03002196, study PRJNA259156) | marine sediment metagenome | biome: sea floor; feature: Hydrothermal impacted sediments; material: marine sediment; isolation source: Loki non-amplified sample from Loki's castle hydrothermal vent sediment ...
TCCGTTAGTGGTGAAAGCAGCCGTGTTTGCTTTAGCATGGTCTATGATAAAGGTGCCTCGTTTTACTCCCGCTACAGAAAGAGTAGACGATATTATCTGTAATGAAGCCGCTAGTGAGGCAGCAGCAATTAACTCTGTCTCAATAGTCTCCGTGTTACTAACAGCTACCGTCCCCGCAGCAACTGTGCTGGCAACCGCAATAACCTTCATGGCATCAACGGTCTCATCAAACATATCATCGCCGTCACCGGTATATGGCGTTCTCCCTGGATACTTCCTAAAATTATTAACCATTACTTACCTCCTGAAGGATAAAACGCTTGTCTCCATTTCTTGTGTCCTACGCTCATAAGTTTCCCTCCCTGTGCTCTGATTCCCATTAGTCGTCTGAGTTCCTTCCGAGCCTCTTCGACTTTCCTTCTCTTTTCGTAATCCTCTTCGGCTGCATCGCAAACAGACTGAACATAAGCCTCATCCGTAATGCCCTGTTTAGAAAGTTCCAGCCGGACAATATCGTCTAGCTCACTCCTCTCCATCTTATAAAAAGGCACCACCAGAGAAGGGCTGTCTTTAGTCTGCCCTAATGGAATGTATAATCCTAATCTCTCGGAGTCACGCTGAAAGGATAGATTAGCCATTATTTACCTCCGGCAGTGTACCAGGACTTTGATATGCTTTCCTGGTCTGCCTCTTTTTATCCACATTGACAGTATCAGCGATTATTTGTTCGGCAGTTCGTTCTGCCTTCACACGTTTTGCCTCTCTAGCCTTAACTAAATTCTCGACCCTTTGCTTTCTTAACAAGTCAAGTGGCGTCTCTTGCGTTACTACGGCAGCCACGCTTCCAGACTCCTCATTGTAAGCCTTACGGCCTGCCTCAAGGAACCCCGTAGTCTGTCCATAGATACGGTTTTCTGAGACCTTTACATCCTTATTTAATCTCCGTATTTCAGAACTCGGCATATCCTTTATCTGTGAGTTAAAATATTTTCCCATTTACGATTTCCCCCTTAATACATTCCTTATTCGACACAAGTCCTCGATTGCCCCAATCACCTCATTTTCCTCTTCCCACTTCTCAACTACCTTTTGTTCAAAACAAGAATGACAGGCCAGAGTAACGGTAGATGGGTTGGTTAAATCATAGGGTACAAATCCCGATACTGCATACCAATCGTGACAACAAGTCATTCCTCCTCCTTATCAGGTATCTCCCCTACTCCATGACAGGTTTTACAAAGAATTCCTGAATGGTCTGGAACAAGCCATTTCCAACCTTGCCCATCGCAATCGGGACACTTCATTTCTTAGCCTCCAACAGCTTCATTAGTTCCTTGTTCTGTTCGATTAGTGAGTGTACATCACCTTTGAGTTCCAGGAATTCAGTTCGTAGTTCTTCTGTTTCCTTGGCTGCCTCCATTGCTTCACCCTGCTGCCTTTCCTTCGCCCACTTCTCCCACTCCGCAGCCTTAGTTTTCTTTCCAAGGATACAGGCATCTACCTCTTCCTGTGTATCGTGCCAGTTATCGCACCCATCACAGTGAGGTTTTAATTCAGTAGGCATAACAGGCAACCACCCCTTATCATAGTTGGCATCCCTCGTCCCCGATTCTATAACCTTGCCATCCTGTTTAACCACATAATCCCTGATAGCGGGGATTGCTCTCATTTTCCGTCCATCTGGTGTGAAATAGGTCTGCCTCCCTATCCCACCAATATCACCACTAATACCATATCCAGACCTTTCAATCCCTTCTTTAGCCTGCTCAGAAATAGTCATGCTGCCTCCAATTTGATTTTGATTCTCTTATTACATTGATGGCAACTCGTACCTAATTGATGTAACCCTGCTTCTTTATTAGCTACTTGCCGATACATTAAATCCTCTCCGCAATGGGGACATACAGCAAATATCTGATAAGCACGGAATCCATTATTCAACATAGGGCTTTCAGACTGTGGTTCCTCAATAACATTTACAGCAGTAGTCGATTCAGCCATCATCCAGGTCTGCTCCAATCTCATAATAAACTGCATCCACTGCCCGAATAAGGGGTTAGGCATTGCAGTCATATTGTAATTAACCTCATCAATCATCTCGTAATATTGCTCTTTATCAGGAATAATTCCCTTCTCGATAGAGTATTCAAATATCTTACACCCCGGATAAGGGATAACCATAGCCAGAAACACCAATGACTGCTGACAATACTTTGCCCAGAAGTCCAACGTTTCCTGTATGGTTTCTTCAGTCTCAGCAGGGTCTCCAAATAAAAGATTCCCTCCAAAACCTATTCCGACTTCCTTAGCTAAACTTATGGCCTCGATGAATTGACCAACATTAGCCTTCTTATTCATACTCTTTAAGACTATAGGAGATGCACTCTCTATCCCATAAGAGAAGAAATAACAACCGGCTTTCTTAGCCAACTCCAATGATTCCCTGTCTAGCTTGGCATTAGCATGAGTCTGAAACATCCAGTCAAAGTCCCAGCCGTATTTCTCTTTATTCTTAATCAAAGCATTGCAAAAGTCCTTCATACGCTTCTTGTTAGTAGCAAACAACTCATCACCGATAATCAAAATATTAAAGTTATACTTCTTGTAAAGCTGTTTAATCTCAGCCATGATGTTTTTAATCGACCTGGCTCTATACTTCGGACCACCTGAATGAACACAGAAGGAGCAATTAAAAGGACACGACCTTGCTGTGTTAATCGTCATCGGTCTGGGGTAAGGACGGGAATATTTATATAAGACTCTGGTAGACATTGAATAATCATCCAGCATCCCCTGAATCCCGAAAGGTTCATAATCAGGGAATGCCCGGTCATCCAAGTTCCCATAATCATAGTTAGTCTCATTAAACACTGCCCCATCATCTGTCCAGTAAGCCAGATTATCAATACCTCTAGGGTGTCCTTCTGTTTTAAGTATATCAACCAGTTTAACTATCGCCTCTTCACCCTCACCCCAAATACCGAAGTCAGGTTTCAGGAGATTAAAAATAAACTCTTTGTCGTTATTTACAATCCCGCCACCTAAGACTATCGAGACAGAAGAACACTTCCTGATAACATCGATTGCGTCTTTCAAGAATGAATAATCCGTGCAAAGCCCACCCAAACCTACCAGGTCAGGCTGTTCTCTCTCAAGCGTTTGCTGTAACTCATTAGCTATCCTGAGAAACGGAGACGGGTACTTGGTAGCATTGTTCAAGTTTAACCCGATAACTTCATGTCCGGCGTTCTTTAAGGCTGAAGCAATGTACGCTAACCCGGTCGGGAAGTCGCTCATTGACAAGTAAGTAAAGTTTTTCTTCTTATATTGAAAAGTAGGAACGCATAGGAGTACTTTCAACTTACTAATTCCTTTGTTTTAATTTGCCATTGCAACAATCTAATTTCGTTCTTTAACTCTCGCAATTGATTCGATTGACCATCAAGGTATCCTTGTTGATAGCCATCTCGATAGCCTTTACTATGACTCAGGGAATGACTCCCATTTGTAGAGAGTTGCAGGTTTTCGATACGGTTGTCATCTTTAATGCCGTTCTTGTGGTGGACTATTTCCCACCTATGAAGACATCTACCAAGATGCTTTGCCATTACAAGGCGATGTTCAAGGACATAAACTCGCTTACCCGACATTGGATAAAAGAAATCATCCGATGCAACATAAATACGTATATAGCCTTGAGTATTTAACACACGGCCACCTTTCCAAAGATGGCAATCTTTCCCACGATTATGTAGACGAATCTTAGCACTACAACTACCACATCGAGGTGTTAAAGGTTTGCCTTTGCATAAAGTAACCCATCGTTCTCTCTGGCAATTAGGGCAAGCAGTCCAAATACGTGCAGTATTGTGCTTATATCCCAACTCTCGTCCATACTTGATAGAACCTAAAAGTATCTTCATTGGCCTATTCCAGGGATGGTGTGGATAAGGTCTATCTCATTCACATCCTCCACACTCTTTTGGAACTCCTCGTAGAATCCCCATCTCTTATAAAATGTAATCATGTTCTCTGCGTTGAGTTCTTTCCCATCTAAAGTGTTATCCATCCTCGTAGCCTTCGGTGCGTGATAACCTACTCCATACCCGCAGTAAAATATATCCCATCCCTTATCTTTGACTACAAAGCAGTTATCTATATCGTCTACACCCTTGAATCCGTTAAATAAATCCTCATCGAGATTTCCCTCAACCGCTTCCTTTCTTAAGAGAGCGAAAGCCCACTGGCAGGCATCCACTTGATAAATACCTGTTAATCTGTGAGATGGTAAATCTCTCCCAATATCACAAGGAAGCCACTTATTCATCCTTATCCCAGCACTTTCAATAAGCCCTGTAGAGGGGTACAAGCACTTGAATCCGATAACCCCTATCTTGGGGTTTGATTCCATAAGTTTAAGGGCTTCAATCTCCCACTCAGGCTCTACGGTTACACTATTCATTACAGTAGCCAGGTAGGGTGTTTTCATATGAGAGATTGCGATATTGAAGAATTGATTGCCGGATTTATACGGCTCATCTGAATGTATGAAAGTTATGTTTCCATTACGCTGTTTCAGATCAGCCATATATAAGACGGTTAAATCCGTAGAGTCATCGACAACAATAAGATGGAAAGGAGAAGGTGTACAAAGATAAAGCCTCTCAATACACTTAACAGTTAGTTCAAGGTGTCCGTGTGTTGGTATTAATATATCCAGTTTATACTCATCCATCACTCCGCCACATCCTCCTTTTCTTGGGAGGGGCTTTTACACCCCTCCCCATAATCTATTCCAGGTTCAAGTTCATCATGCCAAAGTTTTCAGCCGTTCCAGCAGCAGTCACGCAGTAACCGACCTCAGCTTCAGTAGCCCACGACAGATTGTTAGCCGAAGCAGCGGCAAACCAAACACTGAAGGCACCAGCAGCTTGTGTAGCTGCAACTACAGGTAAGCCAACAACAGCCAAAGTAGCTGAAGCGAAGTACGCAACGTAACCCCTTCTCTGAATCCAACCGAAGGAATTGGCAGGGATAGCAGTAGGCGGAACACCCGCCAAAGCACCAACCCTGACTGTATCAGCAGTAGTGAGTAGTACATTCTTGTACTCATTCTGCCTTAAACCAGTCTTGGTAGTACCCCCTGCTATTGCAGTCTTGACGGGGTCACTCTGGTAAAGCGTGATACTGGCAGCAGCCGAACCGGCAGCAGCCGAACCATTAGCCCTTACCTTATAGACCTCGCCAACGCCACCACCGGCACTTGAGGCAGTGGTGAAGTAGCCATCCTCAAACTGGTCTTTAGTAACAGCCGTAGTCCCGCCAGTAGTAATAGTGATAGCGGTAGCCCCAACAACTGCACTACCTGTCACCAGTTGCTGTTGATACATAGTATCAGCAACCTGAGCCTCACCCTGATAAAGTTTACCAGCAATAAGCGCAGTGGCAGATGCCTGTACGTGACGAAATATCCGTCCGTCTGGCAATTCCATTCTGGTTCCAAGAGGTAAGCCACCAATCTTAGCTGCAGCCGTTACCTTCTCATCCCCAAAACTTCCGTAAACCGTACTTGGATAACTCATTTATTCCTCCTTATGCAGGTGTAGTGGCATCATTGAACAGTTCGACTATCCAGCCTGGTAGATACTCACCAACCCCATATTCTCCAACGATATTGAGCTCCCACCCTCGTAGGGACGCATCCCTCTCAGGTTCGACCGACCACTCATTTGCAGTTGCTAGTATGATACCTCCACCCAAACCCGCAGCGAACACTCCACCCTTTCCAGCAGTAGAAGTGGCTATATCCAGGTTGCCATCTTCGACAATCGGCATCCCAAACAGCCTCCCGACACTGTAGTTCCTTAGAATGTCCTCAGCCCCACCACTCCATGCACCGGCAGCCGAAGCTGACCCAGCGATAGGAACCAGTGGTGTTACAATGTCCACCAAATCCAGTAAAGTGAATGGGTGATGCACGCAGGTATAAGGCATTGGGGCAGGTCCCCCAGTAGCAGTAGCATTACCGGAAAGCAACGCCCTGCCAGCAGCGATAGCTCCCATAGTCAAAGCTGTAGAACTGCCCCCAATTGAAACTGTGGCATCGTCTAACTGCCCTAGTAAGTCCTGATCACGCTTCTTTTCCATCGCATCACCCAAGATTCTACCGGCAGCAGCCTTGACATCGTTCATGTTATCCCTGATTAGCTTATCCGTAAGGATAATCTTGACCCCCACCTCAGCAGGAGTTATCTGAACATTAGTATCCTCCATCGCTGAAGCGTTAGTCATATCAACCCCCTCAGTCAGGCCAACAGCTACGACCTCACCCCAATAGGGAATGTTGACAGTTTTACCGTCTCCTCTTTCCTTGGTGATTCTCCACACCAGATTAGCCATAATGGCCTTAAACTGTGCCGTAAATCTAGCTTCTTCTATGACTGTAGGGATGGTGTCACCAAGTTCAGCAGTTGTGGTAATTGTCATTCAATTACCTCCTTATGTTTTATCTCCCTTCGCTTGCACGAAGTTCTGTGTATCTTTGTTTGATTTTAGGGTCGTCAGGATTCTTAATGTAATCCTCAACGATTTTCTCTCTGCCTTTACCACCAATCGTTCTACCAGAATCAACCTTATCTAATTCTACAGTTCCACCCTTCTTTGGAAGCTCGTTGGCTATCTCCTCTATCGCTTCAAGTGACCAGTCTGTACGTTTAGCGAGTTTAATAAGTGACCTCTTGTCTACTCCAAGACGTTCTGCTACCTCATTGGCGATTTCTTCTCCCTTTAAGCTAGCTTCTATCTTGGTATATCCCTGAAGTTTCTCATTTGCCTCGTCCCGTTCCTGTGTCATTGACTCAAGGTTGGATTCAGCCGTTCTGCGTGTTTGCCTTTCTGTGATGGCACTTAACTGCTCAGTATTACCTTCAGCAGCCTTTATCTCTGCTTCGTCTGATTCTTTTTGAATTCTATCTAACCGTGCAGTTATCTTTTGGGAATTACTGACGAGTTTTGCGTTTTCAGTTCTTAATCTACCAACCTCAACTAACCCATCACTTTTTCCCTTACGCTCTGCTTCCTCAAGTTTCTTGGTAAAAGTCTCGGTTTCCTGTGAAGTCTCCTTTGACTCAACAGAAGATTCGTCCTGCTTCGTCTCTAGTTCGTCCGGCATATCTCCTCCTAAATTAAAATAAAAAAAGGACGTTCTTAATTGAACGTCCTTTTGTGTCCTTCACTTAGGACTTATTTACTTATGTTTAATCAAAGAGTGGACGAAAGTTACAGTAAGCACCTGCGAGTCCGTGACCTACCGGGTGCAACCCCAGTCTCTACTTTCTCCCCCCTACAAGCTGCAGTTAGGATTCGTTGCCTCTCGCTATGCCACTCATTGATACCAAAACTTACCGAAGTAAGGTTTAGCCTTCATCAGTAACCTTATTCAATTGTTAAAGAGCACCAGCCTACTAAGTCTCTTTTAGTAAATCACTACCCACCCTTTTTGTCAAGTCTTTCTTTCTCAACGTATGTAGAATCGCTTTTTATAACTTGATAGACAGCACCATTTCTTATCTTGACCCTGATTTCTCCAAAGCCCTCAGCTTCAACTAGGTCTATCTTATGCTCAATCATTTTTAATGTGTGAGTATCGGTCATCTGTTCTTTAATTCCTCTCTCTTTCTTTGTAGTTCCTCAAGTGATGAAGGCGTACTCAAAGGTTCTTTTTTCTTAGGTCTAGGTTCCACCTCCGCTTTTGGTTTAACCTTTCTTTCCTCAAATGGTTTCCACTTACCCAACCTAACGCCCTCAGCGTCAAATTCAAGGTCTTCCCCTCTAAAAGCATACCTGTCAGCACCTAACTCCTGTTTCTCATACTCAACGAACTTCCCCTCAAATTCTACAGTAGGTATTCCATCAAAGTTTATCTCCTGATTCCCCAATATACCTAGCCAAACCTCATTATAATAATCCTCATTATCTCTCAGGAATCGCTCTTGATCAAAACCCAGTACCGGTAAAGTGTAATAATCAACATAGGAATCCTGTAAACTTTCAGGGACATCCTTAATAATCGCTTCAATCCGCCTCATATCAGCCACCCATTTAGTGTTATCTACTCTGAATTTATCCTGCTCCTCATCTGTTTCCAGTTCGTCAAACTGAGTAGTCAAATCGAAGTTCTTAGTCTCCAATTTAAACTTAGGAGTAAACAACTCATCATATTTATCAGGGTCTTGATTAAAAGCATTGACAGCCTGCGGAGGGATGTTAAATTTATCCATTGTTTGAAGCAATATCTTGGCACTTTCTGGGTTTTCAAACGCCTGTATCTTCCCCGTTAAATATAAGGATGCCTCAACATCGGGATTTAATTGGCGGTATAATCTTCGAGCATCTTGATTATCATAATCTTCATAAGGTTGCCAGCTATCTTGCTCTCCTAAAAGAAAGACAGTCAGTGGGTGTCCGTCACGCTCTACCTTGTCACGTCCGTTAATCCGTACCGCCTCATTAGCTTCGGTAAGAAAATTCCCAACAGTGAAATACTTAGCCTCTTGGCCTATCTCGACCTCCTCAAGATTACCTATTTTCTTCTGGGACTTAGCTAATTCAGTAGTAGTATCTACCCCAAATATCTTCTCATATCCCGTAATTACATCAGTATCTATATTATGTTTATCAATCAATCTCAAGACTTCTGCCCTTGCCTCATCAGAGGAAAGAGTGCCTAGTCTGTTGGTAATGAACATCTGAGCTTCTATTAAAGGATTCTGTTCCCGCCATCTCTTCTGAGCCGTATTCCGATTAAGAGTAGGAAACTCCTTTTCTCTTACTAAAGGGTCACTCAGGTCGTCATAAGGCTTCCAGTTCTTCTGCCAATCTTCTTTAAGTTTCCTAACCTGATGGTTTTTAGCTTCAAGATAAAAGAGTAAACTTAACCAATCCTTTTCACCAGACGCCACTGCTTCGACCTGATTTAAGATAGAGAATGACCTCCGCAGAGTATTCCACGCTGTTTTTGTCTTTCGTTCATCTTGAAGTGTTACCCCGACAATTAAATCAGCGACAGCACCAGGTAACTCTAAACCAGGAAACTCACCGCCAACTAAATTTGCAAAAGTCTGTATGGAAGTAAACCCCGTATATTCAAATGTCCGCACCCTATTCCAATCCTGCTCCTTTAGAAAATAAGCGAGTCCTACTATAGCCATATATACTATTATAGATTGGCGTGTCTTTAACCAATTCTTCTTAGGTAACTCAAACTTACCTCCTGGTGTTTTAACTAAATCAATCGGTTGTTTCTCTAACGCTAAGTAAACACGGGACTCCTTACCCTGAACAAACTTATTCATCAGTTCTAACCAATTAATAGCCCAAGTAGTGAGCATAGCCCCAACCTTACCTGGCCCGCTTTGAGCAATAGCAAGGCTGTTCATTTTGGTATAGAGATACTGGGTATCCATTGCAACTTCATCGCCACGTTTTATCCATATATCTCTCCCGACTTCAGGGAACAATCTCTTTGCTTCAGCATAACCAGATAGGAAAGCATCCTTAACATTTTGCTCATCAGCCTTCCTAAACAAGAATAGGGCTGTTTCACGAAAGGCATCAGTGGTCTTTGCTGTCACTGAGGAATCAATGCTTTCAATAAATGCTCCTCTTCTTGAACGAACCACAAGCGATTCAGCTAAGGCAGCTTTACCTTCTTGAGTGAATCTTAACCTGATACCATTCCCGAAGTCCTGGATGTTATCCACTTCAGCGATTATCAAACCGTGCTGAGAGAGATTCCTAATGGCAGTTGTTGGCTTAAAGCCCAGCCACATAACATACAAGGCACTGGTAAGATTATAAGCCGACATAGCCGAAGGATTACCATTCTCAAGAAGCCCAATAAGTCTCTCTGCTGTTACATCAATCCGTTGTACGCCAGTTTGAGGTATCCTTCTGGTTACTTTTCTTAATGTTCCCGCCACATCTTGTAGAAACTTATTTATCTCCCTATCTATGGTAGCCGGTTCCCCCGTCATCCTCTGAGAGTATGCCTTCAAATAGTTCCGGGCAAACTCAGGAGTAGTTTTGTGTTCAGCTACCAGTTTCAGTTTCTGTAAGATAGGCTCATAGTAGAATTTCCGTAAAGCTACATTTTGATATGCCTGCGCAGCCAAGAACGGGTCTTTAATTAGCCCTAATTCCTTCCCTAACCGTATCTCTAAGAAGGGCATCTTGACCTTATCCGTTATCTTCTTACTGAATGCCATACTTAGCGAGGAATCGACAGGTACATCACCGGCCTGTTTTGCAGCATCATCAAAGATATGGGGGATATAGTCTTTAATTCTTCGTTCTGGAGGGATATTCAATCTATCAGCCCAATCGTCAGCAGTTCTCTTCCACCAGTTAGCAGCCTGCTTTTCTGGAAAGGTCAACTGCTTAAAGACATCAGACTTACTATTATTAACGTGCTCCCAGACTAACTCCCTTCGAGCAGGGTCTTTGACATTCTTAGCGTGTTTTTGTAATTCCTTATTAAATGCTACTTGCTCTTCTGCTCTTAGAGTCTCCGCTGCAAAGGTAGATTCCCATATATCAAACAAACCCATCTTTTCAAAGACAAACCTGGCAGGTCTAAAACGGTCAATAACATTAAGGTCGTGGACAACTGGCATATCATCCACTGTATCAGGAGTAGTCTCAACAATGGTTTCAGGCGGGATTGTTTCGTTCATACTGGATGCGACAACTTCTTCTACAGTTATCTCCTGCCCTTCTATCTGGGCTTTAGTTACCGCCTCTTGAATCACGGGGTCTACTTCAGGAACCACAGGTTCTGTAACCCGTATCTGTTGTAAAGGAACATCTGATAACCCTTGAGCTTCTGTTATAGCTTCCTGAGAGTCGAGAGAACTAATACCTTGATTCAATATATCTTGCACAATTACAATATCTTGTTTACGCCTGCTAAGTTGTTTAATAACATCCGGGTCGGTTTCCGTTTCAAGTTGTTGGTTAATCTGCTCTGTCTCAGCAACTAATGTAGGATGCGTAACCTCTGCCCCTAAAGGCACTTGAGTGACCGGTGCAACTTCTGTCACCCCGAATTCTTCCTGGCTAATTACGTGCTCTAGGGCCAAGTCCTCAGCCCTGTCTTCGGTCTCTATTAACTTGGCTGCCTCTTCTCGATTAACCTGTTCTACATTACCTTCAAGATTAGTTTTAACATCCTCAAAGCTCTCAACCATAAAGTCCATCGCTCTTAATTCAGCAGCAGCGTCTATCGCACCATCATCAAGTTGTAATTTTTTCTGTTCATCAAATACAGTCTGTTGCTCTGGAGTGAATTGAACCTTTGTCCTAGACATTATGGTATCGAAAACAACCAACCCACCACCTGTAACACCACCTAAAATAGTTCCTAAAAGAACGGCCATCTTAGCCTCGTCATCCCATTTAACCTCTTGGCCTAAAGCCGTTCTGGTGATTATATCCTGAAAGAACTCCTGACCACCTTCTGTCAGGGATGTGCCTACTAACTTACCGCCAACAATAATCGGTTTAACGAGACCTTTTGACATCATTCTTGGGATTACAGTACCAGGAACCTTAGCAAATGGGAGTCCGAAACCTATGGCATTAGCCCCAAATAATAAAGCAGAATTCTTCCAGTAAACACTACCAGCAGCTTTATCAGCTTCCTCATCACTGAATCCTAACCTCTTAGCCTCATTCCAAGCACTACCAGATTCTAAGGCAGCTTCAGGCAAAGCACCCGCAGTAGCACCAAATAATAAGGTCATTATCGCCGTTCCAGTAGCACCCAGACCCACTACACCGGCAATGGGAGCCCCGGCAGCAGCGCCTAAAAGAATAGGAACCATTGCTACAACGGATAAAGTGGCAGTTCGTGGAGCAGTAGTCATCCAGAATTGAGGATTACCTATCGTTTCCCCTAGAGTAGTGTAAGGAACCGTTGGGGGGGCAGTAGACTGTAAAACCTCACCAGCATCTAATAGATTCTCCCGCCACTTCTCCTGGTCAGCCCATCCTGCTATACCACCTCCAGCCTGGAGAACATCACCTAACCCAGCAGCTATTGACCTCCCAAGAGTAGCGTAAGTAAAGTCTTTTCTAAATGATGGGTTTATCTTTTTATATTCCTCTAACCAATCTTCAGAGGTCATGTCTAATTTTGACTGAGCTATGATTTTCTCAATCTCATCTTCAGGGACTTGCCCTATGCGTAATATTCTACGAGTCTCCTCATCAGTGGGAATCATTTCTTGCCTGATCTTTTTAATAGACTTGAACTCACCAGTAGAAAAATCAACTACACCTACTTGCACCCCATCCTGGGAGACAATCCCATCAGGAGTTAATGTCCCCTCCCTTCTGAAAAGTTGATCATCGACTTCCTCACTAAAGAAATGGACTTGTCCTGATTCTGGAATATCGCCAAACCTGAAAAGATTATGGATGGTCTGCTCGTCAAGACCAAGAGCTTCCAATAATATATCAGTGTCATCAGTCCTGCCCCTTGCTATCAAATCATCCAGGAACGCCTCGGGGTCTGCATCAATTACCTGATTAAATTCCTCGACAGTTAAGCCTTCAACATCAGGGAAGATACGTTTAAGCAGAGCTTCAGGGGAATCTTCGTCAGGTTCTATTAAGGGTTCAGGCTCGACAGGAAGCGACTCTATACCCCTTATTTGATCAATCAGCACTTGCGCACGAGGACTAGGAGGTTCAACAGGTGAAACCTCTTGGTCCACAAGGGCTTGTCGCCTTCTTCTAAGTTCTTCTAGTGACGGTGTTTGTGATACCATTTACCCTACCTGATGCACGATTTTTTATACGGTTTGCAATAGCATCTCTTAATCCACCACCTATTGCAGGTCTTTTAAGTACCTTCCTGATGTTATTTTCGTGGGCTTGCAAATCAAATTTATGTGGCATTTTCACTCCTCGGTGCAACCGCACCTCCCTGTTGCCCTAGTAAAGGCACAACCTGTTTAGGTTCCTGTTCCTCTTCCGGTGTAGGAATTTGGTCTATATCCCCTGCCAGCATAGCTTCTAAAGAAACACCCATCGCAGCCGAAGCAATCTCTGCCTCAATCTCAGCCCCTTCAACACCTTTCTCGGCTAGTTTAATCGTGTTCCTGATGTCCCGATTCATCTGAACTGCCGGCACCGTTCTCCCCAATCTCTCCCAGCTTAACCACTGGTCATTTTCGTCAGGGTCCTCCAGTTGTAAAATATCCCTGTCCTTAAACCTCTTAGCGATTGAATCACCGGCAGCAGCATTTAATGTAAATGACCCTGCATCCAGTTCAGGACTCTTAACAAAATACTTATACTCAGTCTGATACTCACCTTTAAGTTTAGAAGTATCAAACTTCCTCTTCTGCCCTGGAACTCCCAATTCCACTGTCCCACCAATCTGAATAACCTGCTTGGTAAACATCTCAGCCGTAGTTTCATTCAGAAGGGCTTTCGCCTTTGTTCTAGGCCGATAGACGGTATCCCTTTCTGTCTTAGCAGCCAGTAAAGTGACCCCTGAAGGTGGTGTACCTCCAAGAATCCCCAAATCTACGTTAGAAATCGAACCTCTCTGAAGTCTGGTTTCGATGATTGCCGTTAGTTCCGTAAACGACCTCTGAATATCCTGAATATCTACTTTTTCGATTTTCTCATTAATGCCAATAGCGGTTGACGCTCCAATCCCTGTCACATCATCATTGTCAGGTGGCTCAGTATTACTACCCCCCTCATTCTTGTATAAAATAGCCCCTTTAGCCAACCTCATATTGATTGTCTGGGCGATACTCACCAATCTAAACAATTCAGGAATTAAATCTCTTATCAGGAAGAATAAAGACTCCCCGGTATGCTCTACATTATCTTCATCAGCCAGCATCGACCCTAACGAAACAACCTCAATAGCTACAGGGGTGAATCCATACGGGTGTTCCTGCTCACTGGGAATAAAGCCATCTACACTACGGAACTGTGAATTATCAATCCACACCTCGTTATGCTCTTTATCCCAAGCATCCATTACGGTGGCTTCTTTCCCTTTTATTATAATGCCGAAGTCAGCCTCAATCATCGCCTTGGTTCTTTCAGTCTTATAAGCAGCCCACTTCAAACCCTCTTCGTCATAGTCGTAGGTCACAAACCTCGTATCCCAAGGTGTGATGTCAGTAATTAAAGTATCATTCTTCGTCCTGAAAAGGACTCTCCTGGCACCTCTTCCCCTGATACAGACCTGTTCATCAGCGTGGATATTTACCCCAGGCAACCCCTGCCTTCGTCTCCTGTCATCGGCTGAGGCAAAAGCAGTCCTCTGGAAGTCTTCTATGAAAGCGGTATCTAACCCTTTATTCTCCGAAGTAACGATTATCCTTTCAACCGCCTCTCCTAACCTGGATAAAATCTCAGCAGCAAAGATAGCAATATCCGGAAGGGTGATGTTGATTATATCAGGAACAATCTTCTTGTCCTTGTCCCTCATTATATAATCCTTGAGATATAAAAGGTCTTTATCCCCATCCATCCTTCTGGTTAAATCCCAGAACTCAGCCTCTTTCTCTGAAACTAAATCTTTGAAATTAGGCATCGTTCCTCCCCTAGCAAACTCTCTACGACTACAATATTAGGGTGATTAAAGCCATTGCTATCTTGTGTGGTATCTGCTACCTTGATGACTACTCCCTTAGAATGGATACGGAATAGATAACTATCAGCCCTGATGAAGAATATATCCCTAACTTCCTGGGGTAAGTCAACCCAACTTATCATCCTGCTGATTTCAGAACCCTCATAGAAAGTCCGTGCAGTATCTTCCCGCACCTCTTGCTGCTTAGTCATTCTTTACCTCTGTCCCAAAGGAGATAAAATATGTAAATTACAATGACACTTAGTGCGACTATTGCAGCTCCCATGTTATCCCCTCCATAAAATAACACTCAGTATCCATTTAGCCACAAGTTGTATAAACAGCACAATAACAAACGTGACGACAATTACACTGAATATTACCATCCTAACCTCTCAACTATCTTTTCACCCCAGAACGATATTATCAGAAAGAGTATCATCCCAACCGCACCTTCCCTGAATACTTCAGAAAGTTCATCGTCTTGTGAACCACCACAAGGCACGCCACAACCACCCAAATATACCATCCACACGGTTCAGGTCACGGTAAGTTTTCCACATCGTCTTGTAGAAGACCTCCCAATATACGTTGTCTCTCTCACTTAAATCCATAACCATTCACCCTTTCAGTTTAATCTCCGCTTGTTCGAACATGAGCATAATCGCACTCAGTACATTGGTGAACGGACATCCAAAAACCACCATATGGGGAAAAGTGACGCTTATGTGTAAGTTTACAATGACACAGTGGGTATCTCTTACGAAGAATACCTTCAGGGGATTGCCCAATATTCGCAAAAGGAAGCCACTTATCAAAGTATGCTCTCACAAATGTCTCTTCTGCTTTGCACACAGCAAGTTGCTGTTCTAAGTAAGTCATCAGAATCTATTACTCCTCTTAGACCTCGGCTTACCTCCACCTCCACCATCCATTAACTCGGTTAAACTCCATACACAAGCATCCAACCTGTTAGGACTCTCCCTGTCTCCAGGCACCCACGAAGTTAATTCCTCCTCTAAAAAGGGGAACTCCCCTACGTGGTGAACTCTGCCCTGTTCATAAGCTGCTGCTATCGGCTCTGCCCTGACTGCCTTCCCCCTACTAGCCCTGACACCGGCATAATTGACCATCTTATTCAATGTCTCGGCTGTCTTCTTAATGGTACTCTCTACCATATCACCACCAAAGTTAATCTCAGCCACCATCTTATCAGCTTTCTCAGTCTCATATACCTTAATCGCTGTATCCGCCCATACATCAGGACTAGCCCTTAAACTACCATCAAACGTAACATAATAATGTCCATCCCTTCCCCTGCCTGCACTTACTATACCACATTCAGTCGCACCACCCGGCGGATCTACCCCCACTACTACCCTGATTAATGGAGGTGCTTCCTTAACCCTGTACCTGTTCAAAGTCTCAATCGTCCACAAAGCACCAATGACTACATCAATATCTAAAGCCAGTATCTCTTGCTTATAGGCTAACTGAGTCATATCCTGCACAATCTTAACTAAAGCAGCCTCACTGATATGAGGATTATCCCTTGAAGTAAAATGAATCGCTAACCACCTTGGATCACCTGATGCCATCTTGAACATCTTGGCTGCGTGCCTAGGGTCCTGAGCTTTACTCACCCCACTACTCTTTAGTGATGGAGGCGTATAAATAAATACCGCATCACCATCGTTGTCTAATAGCATGGGAGCACCTACTACTCCCCAGGTATCCTCGTCCATTAACTGCCACTCGTCCAATATTAAGAGGTCAGCATAATCACCCCTTAACGTGTTGGCATTCCAAGCTGTCTTGGCCTTTATCCTCTGCTCCGTACCAGGCTTCTCAATAAAGCTCTCCGATTGATTTAGCTTGAACACACCTAACCTGACAAGCTCCTCCAGTGCTAACGTAACCTCATACCAGAACTTAGTTACCTGCTCAGAAGTGGGAGCCGCATATAATACCCTTTTACCGGCTAAGAACGCTTTCACTGCCTTTATGGACGCCCCTACTGTCTTCCCACCCCTTCGTCCAGCCCTGACTATGATTCTCTTCTTATCGGAGTCTACGAACAAAATCTGCCTCTCGTGAGGCTGAGGTAATACAACCTGTACCTTTGTCTTCTCTTTAACCGTCAAATAGAACTCTCCCATCCGAGGCTTTTACACTCCTGCCTGGTTAGAAAGCCACAGACCGTAGCCCGATGCTTCGCCATCCTATAATGCCGGATAATCAGACGAGGGGTAAGCCTTCCTTTCCGAGCAAACATAGAATCAAAGTTAGACCCCTGGTTATTCACCCCGAACCTCTTAGTGCCTAATAGTAAGTGTACTACCAACTTCCAATTCCTAACTAGAAACACCGCACCCTTAACTGTCATTTCTTCACCTCATCTAACAGGGATTGCCCTAGCTTCTTAATACTCTTAATTGCAACTGATGGGATTGTCATGCGCCCCAATATCTGCGTTTCACTCGAAGTCATCAAGATTGTTTTGTATTCCTCATTGTCATCGAGTAGGAATCCTACTGTATGGCAAATACAAGGAGGCATAGGTTCCAACCCTTCCAAGTCTTCCCAATTTGTCAAACCCTTACTATCTATCCACTCTATTAGAACAATATCAAGATTCATATTCCACCAATAATCACTGAATGTACTCTGTCTTAATAAAACCCCAAGTATCTAGTTTCTCCTCAGTCCATCCCATTTGTATAAAACTATCCCACATCAAAGGGTGAATAGGATAACATGGTTTCCCGGAAGGTATATCAAAGGCCAAGCGTAGCACCTCTAAAACATCGTCCATATCCTATATCTCCGGCACTGGATTATTATCTCCATCCAACTCAGGGACCACCACAACCTCACCCCCAGGCATTCTTACGGTGTCCCCTTGTTTGTGGATACGCTTGTTATACCGAGGGATAGGCTGAGACGTAACAGGCTCCGATTCTACCGTTACCTGCTCTATCAACTTACGCAAAGCCCCCAACTTCTCCTGCTTTGGGTTTGTCTCAGGTTTGACGTCCTTCAGTAATCCCGTTATATAAGTCTCAAGTACCTCACCGCCAGCGCTATACGCTTCCATACGCCTCACCATATTAGGTCTAACATCTTCTACCACAGGAACACCATATATTGTGGTAGGTTGCACAGTCTCATTAGGTATTGGGTCTAACACAATCTCAGGAATATGACCACCCATTACCTCTTTACCCATTCTCTCAGCTTCAGCGCGGGTCTTGGGTCTAACAATAGGCTTGAGGTCTAACACGGGTTCAGTTAGACCTGCCCTTCTACGCCTCATATAATCCCTCTGATAGTCTGTTTTCTTCTGGCCTGTTAGCATAGTATCACACCTCCACCTATATTATAACACATAGGTCTAACAAGGTCTAACATCTTTACTTAGTGGCATCTTTATATATCACCTCGATTGTTATATCTCCTAAGATCAGGTTCTTCTGTGGTGCGTAGTACCCGTATAATCCAGCTATCTCTTTACCACAGGCCACACGGTCACGCACACCTTTCTCAGAGTCCTTAAAGAGAGTAGTATAGGTCTCACCAAGCTCATCACGAGTAGCAATAACAGCTTTCTCAGCCGGTTGACGGAGTGTAGCCAGGTAGTCTTGAATCTTAGGGATTCTTAGTAATTTTGAAGCGCATACATCGGCCACAGCCATAGACTTCACTTTGTAGTGAGCCATATAAGCCTGACCTTGTGGGACCTTATTCGAGATGTCTAAGGTGAAGTTAATCTGCTGTTGAGTCAGCATGGCTAATGATAAGCATAAGACGTATATAGTGTCAAGTTAGATACGGAATTGGGTAAAAGATGGTAGTTGAAGGCCAAGTACGAAGCTAATAAGACCGATACTAAAGCAAAACATTATTACCAGACCGCTTAACATCCGTTTAGAGTTGATGAATTAGAACATCTGTGCGAACCAAAAGTATCAATCTTTGTTACCCTATTGACACGCACTAACGAACGTGCTATAGTGAGACTAATAAAGAGAAAGAGGAGGTACACATGGACAATGAAACAGCCAATAGAATAATGAACCCTCCGGGAGAATTAAGCCCTGAAGCAGTAAAGAGGCTACAGGTAAAGATAGGGGGAAATAAGAGAAAGGAAGAACTCAAAAAAGTATTCTCCGGTTTTCATAGCCTGACCATTCAATATAGAGATAAGGACGAGACAATATTCTATCAACATGGCTGTTTGGTAAGTAAGCAGGTTAAGTCAGCTATGAAACGCTACATTGCAATAATTATCAATGGTAAGACAATATGGCTTGATAGCTGGGAATTGCTGGATGATGATCATAATATCTGGGACTCCACCGGCGAGAAGGTCAAAGTTATCGAGCAGTTAAAGATCAGGGATAATAAAACCAACACAGTTAAGGTGATTGACCGCAGGCAGAAGTTTGTCAGTTACAATTCATTATATGGAGGTAGTTAATGAAACTAATCTGTAGGAGAATATTAAAAAGGAGGTAGGAAAATGCACTTCAGATGGACAATACAGGAATTAAAAGAATGGAGTAACAAGGAGTTAATTAAAGCGTTCCTTCGAGAGCGTAAATCCTCTTGCACCAATATGTACTCACCACTCTATAAGAGATTGACAAAGTTAGAAGCGCAGGTAGATGAAGAAGCACAGGCCTACAAGGATATGCACGAGGCTTTGACATTCCTAGTAACTGGCAAGCGTGAAGATGGTAAATACGACCGCCACGATGCAGCCGGCTTTATCAGAATAGCTGAGGGTGCCCTAGCCAAAACGGAGGGTGAATGAAAAAGACAGACTGGATTTGTAATGACTGTGAAACTATCAACGATGTTTATGCTCGCATCTGTAGGTGTTGCTTCAAAAGAAAACAAGGTAATGAGAAGAGATTATGAAGAAAGCTAAAATGACTACAAAACAATTACGAATGAAATTAAAGTTATCTCAAGACCGGTTCGCTGCCAGGTTAGGGGAAGCCCCTTATACGATTAGAAGATGGGAGAGTGGGAAGCATAAGCCTAGTCCATTGTCCAGAATGAGGATCAAGGAAGTGTTTAACGTTGAATTATAATAATGATAAGCCGATAGCTTCAATACAACAAACAGTCGTAGTAGCGGAGCAGCGAAAGTCACTTGGGTGGAGAGCTTATCTCTGCAATGAGAGGACACCCAATAACCCACGATACTGCTCGTATGACCGTGAAGTAGTGAGAGACGACTATGGATTCATCATCACGAAGCCTAATAGAGAAGAGTTAATATTGAGGCTGCAAGAAATATACCCAGGCTGGAAATGGAGTGTTTAACGTTGAGCTATAGAATAAAAAGGAGGATTAAAATGAGTACATATCCAGAGTGTAAATTCTATTTGAAAGGTGGTAACTGCTCGCACTTAAATGCTCCTGAACCTGGTCATTCTCGCTGTCTTGGTGAGAAAGGTTGTGCGGTATATGAGCTATCAAAACCAGTGGAATAATATAGGATGGTGAAGGAATGGGATACTTTAGCAATGGTGAAGAAGGCGATAGATACGATATAGAGTATTGCAGTAAGTGTGTTCACGCACCTGATATTGAGAAAGGTAAAGACTGTGCTGTCTTAGAAGCTCATTCAATCTACAACTACGATGAGTGTAATAACCCTGATAGCATACTCCACATCCTAATACCGAGAGATGGTATCTATAATGAGCAATGTCGAATGTTTCTAGCAACCCAGTAACCTAACCAACAACACCAAGAAATAAAGGGGGATATTATGGATGTAATAGAAAGAGCACGGCTTGTAGCACTAGGAGCTAATTGCCACCCTAAATCTGCTGCTGAACTTGATGGAATCCTAATCGCCTTTGCATTAAAGTGGAAGGCATGGAACGAACTGCAAATATCAAGACAGGCATACGATGTGCCTAAAGTATTTAGAGATAACTTTCAAGGAGAAGATTATGGAACACGAGAATCCTAATGTCGAACCATCATATCACCACTGGCTGAATATGCCAGGCTCTAAGCCGGTGAAGAAGAAGAAAAAGTGTCAATATGCAAAGCGTAATGAGGCTTATTCTTGGTGTAACTTATCAGACAATCTGTGCGTAGAGGACTCAGGTAACGAGAACCTTAATGAAGAATGTGAAAATAAGGAGGAAGCAGATGAATGAACTAGAGGAACAAATCAAGGTGGTGGCTGTGGCAAGAAGAAATGCTGAGGGAGCAATAGCCTATAAGAAAACGCTCCATGATGAGTGGGAAACAAAACACGCTGAGTTTCTTAGTAGTGTGGCTTCAAAATCCCAAGTAGTAGCTGAGGCCGAGGCCAAGCTCCGTGAACTCACCCTCCAAGCCTACACTGAGACAGGTAACAAGGCACCGGCAAAAGGTGTGGGGATCAGGGAAGTAACCAAGCTGGAGTATGATGCTGTGACTGCGATAGGATGGGCGCTTGAACACAAGATAATGCTCAAGCTCGATGTGTCAACCTTTGAGAAGTATGCCAAACAAAATCCAATTGCGTTTGTTACCATCTCTCAGGAACCCCAAGCTACAATAGCAACTAATCTGGAGGTGGAATAATGCAGATACAAGTCAAATCAGTTAAGGTGTTGAGTAAAGGGACCAATGACTATGGTGAGTGGAAGCTGGTTAAGGTAACTACTGCGGACACGGAATATACCACCCTAGCCAAAGAAGCTGATACACTAAAGCCGGGAATGGTCATTAACATCACCGATATGGACGAGGACGAAAAGGGCAAGAAGTTCAAGAAATATGAGGTCGTAAATGCCGGCGATAATCCAGCAACCGCCCCAAACAGTCCGGCGACAGTCCAGCAACCTAACGACCATGAATACTGGGAAAGGAAGCAAGCCATTGAAAGGCGAAGTATCGAAAGACAGGTATCCGCTAAGATAGCCTTTGAGTTTGTGTTCTCTGAAAATCCCACTAAAACATTGGCTGTTTCTGAAGAAATCTATCAGTGGATTAGCGGTCAAGGAACTACACCCGACCCACTCCCTAAAGACACAGAACCTCAAAAGAAGGTAAGTACGGGTGAAATAGCACCACCACTACAAAACAAAGGCGAACTCTTCTCCAGGGCGGCTAAGTTTGGGCTGAGTCCTCAAGATGTTCTGGCAGCAGCAAAAGAAAAATTCCCAGAGATAACCAGCCTCGAAGAGATAACCAACTTTGATGGCGCCTGGGAAGCCACAGCCACCAAGTTTAAGGGCACTATTAAAGCACAGCAAGAGGCGAAATGACACTGATACCGACTATTGTTAATGGGAAGCGGTATAGGTGGAAATGCCAACCTATGGAATTCCTTTGCCCCCACTGTCATCATCAGTTAGGGACGCGGGGTTCTGGCTTGGAAATGGAGGTAAAAGTAATATGTTCAGCCGTTGATTATCCTCATCCTCCGCATTGCCCTGAGTGTGGTCTTTCACTCACTAGCGGAGTTTTTGAAGGATGGTATGTGGCTGTATTACCTTCTGACAGTATACAGGGTATCCCTTACACTCAGCTAGAGGAAATCGAAGGGGAAGATTATAAATGATAAAAGCTGTAGACTTAATCACAAAACCAAGCCGGCACAAAAGAGATGGAATAGTATATGGTAAAAGGGAAGAGGCCGACACTGAAGGGATGGTATTGATAGGTGAAGTGGAAACGTGGCCTAAGTATTGTGTGAGATGGAGGGGTTGGTGTATTCAATGCCACCTTGAGGGGAAGATACTCTGTCACCCTAGATTTAGATAGGAGGGATTATGACTGATTGGAAATTAAAAGATGAGGAACTAAAAAAGATATTACATCGCACCAATGACCCTGATAATGAAATAGTGTCAGTAGCCAAGACTGTCGCCGGTGTAGTCCCCCACTTAAAAAGTAACCCATGTTGGGTTAGATTACCTAAAGCTACCTTGACGGCGATTAGCAATGCTACCACTTTCCACTCACTGAATAGGGCGTTAGACCAGCTTTATGATTACGCTGATGATAACAAAATATGGCTTGGCTTTATGCCGATAGAGTAGCCTATCTATGTGGAACGGACTAAGGCGTGTGAGTTCTAAACAAAAGAAAAAGAACACTCTCTGGTCAAAGGTAAAGAGAGAAAGGATTACCTATTTAAGAGAAAAATTCGGCTACCTACCTTGTGAATATTGCAAAGCTAACGTCACTGAACCGGACGCACACCATATTGACGGGAATAGGAATCACAATATTGATACGAACATTTACATTACGGATAGGCTATGTCATTCATTTATAGAGGATAACAACTTGAAGGTTACTCAAGAGGATTTTCAGGGATATAGAGGAGAATGATTTGAAACCTAAATTACTGGACCTATTCTGCAAGGCCGGCGGCGCTTCTGTTGGATATGCCCGGGCCGGGTTTGAAGTTGAAGGAGTAGACATCGAGCCTCAACCCAATTATCCTTTCAAATTCTACCAAGCTGATGCCTTGACCTTTCCGCTTGAGGGATATGATGCCTATGCTGCTAGTCCACCTTGCCAGGATGATTCTATCGCTACTCAGAAGTGGAAAAATAGAGGTTATGTTTATCCTCAGTTAATCGAACCAACAAGGCAGATGCTTATAAAAACAGGTAAGCCTTATGCCATTGAGAACGTCACCGGGGCTAAACGCCGATTGAATAATCCTATATTACTTTGTGGTCTCACCTTTGGATTGAAGGTGGTTCGGCATAGATGGTTTGAAGTTGAGCCTTTCATACTCAGTCCCGGCCATAGTTCTCGTCAGTGTCACGGCGCAGTAACGAGGCAAATCGCAATCAATGACCCTGCTGGACATGGTATGCCAGGACACACTTATCGAGCATTGACTGTGGCTGGACATGGGGGGAACAGTCAGAGTTTCCGTTGGCAAGATTGGAAAGAAGCTATGGGGATAGACTGGATGACGAAGCAGGAACTAACCCAGGCAATCCCCCCGGCCTATACCGAATACATAGGCAAATATCTTATTCAGGCTTTATGACCTGTCCAATAAAACTACCCAAAGCATACTGTAAACTAATTTAGAAAAATGCTTGACATTTAACCTGATATGTTGTAAAATGTTTGTAAAGGTGAGGTAAGTATATGAGAGAGCATAAATACAGGGCTTGGGACAGAGAGAAAAGACAATTCTATCACGAACCCATAGGTATGTTTAACAGCCTGCCATCAAATTGGGAAAGTTTTTACGACATCCAACAGTACACCGGCCTCAAGGATAAGAACGGTGTGGAGATTTATGAGGGGGATATACTCAGAAAATGGAATCAGAAATTCCCCTTTGAACCCGTGGAATACTACGCTGAAAATTCGATTGTTGAATACCATGAAGTGTCTGGTCAATATGCTGCTGGTACTTGGAAATTAGAGCAAGACAATATTGATAGATTTAATTGGGAAGTAATCGGCAACATTTATGAAAATGGGGAGCTGCTAGATGGCTAACAGACCAAAGACAGAACGCAATAACAAAATACTAGACTACTGGAATAGAGGCTACCGTCAAATAGCTATCGCCAAAATGTTCAAGATGAATGTTAGTGCTGTCGGTATGGTTATCAGGAGAGCAAATGCCAGGAGTCAAGAGGTAACTAATGAAAGTTCCTGAAGCCGTGATAGTAGATGGTAAAGTCACGAATGGGCCTCAGCTAAGAAGGTATTGGCAAGGGGTCAATGATAGAAAGGCTCGTATCCGGCAAGGGTTGTTCTTTGACTTGAGACAGAGTTATACTGAGAAGCCACAGAATGAGCCGGAAGAAAGGTGGGTAAACAAACAGTGGGATGTAATCAATCAACTAAGGGCAATGGTCTTATATTTACAAGAAAAAGTAAACAAGAGTACGGATA
>LAZR01000680.1_pt1 | contig 24511 bp, 23 predicted proteins | sample 329461 | NCBI WGS metagenome assembly LAZR01 (sample SAMN03002196, study PRJNA259156) | marine sediment metagenome | biome: sea floor; feature: Hydrothermal impacted sediments; material: marine sediment; isolation source: Loki non-amplified sample from Loki's castle hydrothermal vent sediment ...
GAGTAAGCTCAGCCATCTGTTTTTTTCCGTAACCCAGGGCGGGAAGGATTTTATCTAGATGGGTGAATTTTTGGTACGCTGCCTTAATGCTTCCTACCGCAAAAGGTCTGGGATCTACAATTTTTGAAGCTCCGTATTTTTCGGCAGCAAGTAATCCTGCACCGTAAGGCATCTCCCCATGGGTCAGTGTTGGTCCGTCTTCGATAACAAGGACTGTCTTTCCGGCAATATCCTTTCCTTCTGGAACAATTATCTTGGAGTTAGCACGAATTATGGTGGCTTCGGAATTGAATTCCTTGATGTTTTGAAGAAGATCCGCTAGTTTTTCCTTTTCAGCACTATCTATCTTGTTGATCACGAGAACCTGAGCTCTTCTAAAATTCGTCTCACCAGGATGGTACCGGAGTTCATGGCCTGGCCGGTGAGGGTCGACAACTACTATTTCTAAATCTGCCTTATAAAAGGAAAAATCGTTGTTCCCTCCGTCCCAAAGAATAATATCCGCTTCCTTTTCGGCCTCTTCCAGGATGGCCCCATAGTCTACGCCGGCATAGACCACAATACCTTCCTTGATATGGGTTTCGTATTCTTCCATTTCCTCAATTGTGCATTCATGTTTTATCATATCCTCGTAGGTGGCAAAGCGCTGTACTTTCTGTTTGACTAGATCTCCATAAGGCATGGGATGGCGGATGATGACAACTCTTCTTCCTTTTTCTTTGAGGATAAGAGCGATTTTTCGGCTTGTCTGGCTTTTTCCACATCCAGTCCGGACAGCACAGATCGATATAAGAGGAAGGTTGCTCTTTATCATCGTCTCCTGAGGACCAAGGAGAGTAAAACTTGCACCCTCTGCTAACACCTGTGATGCCTTGTGCATGATGTATTCATGAGAAACATCGCTGTAAGCGAAAAAAACCTCTGAGATCTCATTTTTACCGATGAGCGAAGAAAGCTCTTCCTCAGGGTAGATTGGGATACCGTCCGGATAGAACTTTCCAGCAAGAGCAGAAGGGTATTTTCTGTCTTCAATGTCAGGGATCTGGGTGGCAGTGAAAGCCACAACCCGGTATTCTTCTTTGTCTCTAAAATACACATTAAAGTTGTGGAAATCTCTTCCTGCAGCACCCATTATTAGGACTTTTTTCATCTGTATATCTCCTTAAAAAAAGAAATTAAGTATAATACAGGTCTCTAAATTATGCAAACAGAGTGAAACAGAGTGAAAAAGGGGACAGGCAACTTTATTCCTGTTACCGAGCAATAAGCAATGGGGTCAGACTTGCGAAACTTGAGTTATTGCGGTCATGCCTTTTTTTCACTTGCAGCGGCTCGATTCATCAAGCGCGCACTTATGGTGCAGGATAAATGGTGCAGGATTTGGTTTATCTTATGTAGGGGCTTGATTTATCAAGCCCACCTTTTAAAATATATCAATGATTTATAGCTAATACAGCGGCTCGATTTAGCAAAGAAGAGTAACGTCCCCGGTTTCTTTTTTCTATCGGACCCTTTTTTACTTCCCTTGGGCGACCGTGATTTAGGAGGGGCGGGATAATGCTTTCGGAGTTTCTGCCAGGTTGGTTTTTGACGTCTGTTTATTTGTCGAGGCATGGTGTTTGTCCTCTCTAAATAACGAAGAGTGGGGACAGCACGAAAAATCCGCAAAAAACGGGGGCTGTCCCTATTTTTACACACATTTTTACAGTCCCCATTTTTATCTCATAATGTGATGATGTCTGCGGATAAAGTTTTTGGGTCCAAAAGAGCCACGGTGCTTTTGCCTGAAACCCACCCTCCTGCTTCTCCCGGATTGATGAGCAGTATTTTTTTCTCGTGTCTTACCTCTGGCTTGTGAGTATGGGCAAAAATTATAACGTCGTACTTCTCAGAGGCAGGGTAAAAGCCCCGGGCCGCAGGAATATGGGTGACCAGGAAATGGAGGTTCTCATGATTGAAGACCAGAGGGGCTTTTCTTATCTCTCCAAGGGGGTGAAAAACTTCCTCCAGCCCTTTTTTTTCTCCATCACAGTTTCCAAAAACAGCTTTCACCGGGCAGTTTAGATTTTCAAGCTCTCGAGCAGTAAAGGGAGCAACAAAGTCTCCAGCATGAATAACCAGACTGCACTCTGTTTCATTGAACAAACTGATAGCCCGTTTGATAGAATGCAAATTATCGTGAGTATCGGCCATGATTCCTATCATTCTTTCTTTCCTTAAGGGATATTCCTCGCATTTATTCTAAAGAAATGAGGCGTAATTGTCTAATTTCATCGGATGTCATCGGCATATTGGGATCAGGCCTATCAAACTTGCATTAATAAATCCGGAGCAATATGATTTATCGATAATCTGATAACAATAAAAGTTTGAAAGGTCTGACCCCGTACCTGCCCTGTATCTACCCAGATACTATTGACACTAATAGAGTAAATTACTTAGTATATACATAGCCTGAAAGGAATAGGCGCGTAGCTCAGTGGGAGAGTGCTTCCTTGACGCGGAAGAAGTCGAGGGTTCGATCCCCTCCGCGCCTACCATTTATAAGGAGTGCGTATTTATGAGAAAGAGTGAAAGAGATAAGTTGCTTCGCCTCCTATGTTGGATACAGATAGATTTTGATGGTTGAATCGGTTAAAGCTAAGGCAGAGAGGTCTTTTTTTTCGATTAAGAAAGGTACAATACTTTCCGATTTAATCCCCCGTCTCAAGCTGCCCCATGAGCCTCTCTGCGCCAAGATAGACGAACAGATAGTGGAAAGAAAAAGTAGCCTGTCCCCATTTTCTTTTGATATACTATTGCAAAGAATAATAATTGGGGCCAGGCTCCATTTTTTTCAAGATAAGGTAAAATAATTGGAGCCTGGCCCCAATTTTTTCACAATTTTTTATTTTTTCATTTTTTTCAAGATAAGGAGATTTAGTTGATTGACGAAGGATCTGATGAGGCTCTAGACGTACTAAGGCACAGCTCTGCCCATCTTATGGCCCACGCTGTTCTTGATCTTTTTCCGAAGACCCAAACAGGGATTGGACCAGCAGTAGAGGATGGATTTTTCTATGATTTTTTAAGAGATAAACCCTTTACCCCCGAGGATCTCGCAGCGATCGAAAAAAAAATGAGGGAGCTCTCTCAACAGGATATTCCCATTAAAAAACGAATCCTTCCTAAGAAAGAAGCTCTTCGCCTTTTCAAGGAACAGGGTCAGGAGCTAAAAGTAGAGCTTATCCAGGAGAAAGGCGACAAAGAGGTGACCTGCTATGAGCAGGGAAGTTTTATGGATTTCTGTTTAGGCCCTCATGTTTCCTCCGCAGGCCAGATCAAGCACTTCAAGCTTCTTTCTGTATCAGGTGCTTACTGGAAAGGAGACGAACAGGGAAAGCAGCTTCAAAGAATCTACGGGACTGTTTTTTTTACGAAGAAAGACTTAAATGATTATCTCACTCTCTTGGAGGAAGCTAAAAAAAGAGACCACAGGAAGCTCGGCACTGAACTGGACCTTTTCAGTTCCCATGAGGATTTGGGAGCTGGATTGATTCTCTGGCATCCCAAAGGAGCTGCTGTCAGGCACGTTATCGAGTCCTATTGGAGGGAAGAGCATCTGAAAGACGGCTACGATTTTCTCTACACGCCCCACGTAGCCAAGCTTGATGTTTGGAGGAAAAGTGGGCACACGGAGTTTTATGATGCCATGTACCCTCCAATGCAGAGCGATGAAATTGAGTACGAACTTAAACCCATGAATTGCCCTTTCCATATCATGGTTTTCAACTCCAGGCAGCGAAGCTATCGTGATTTGCCCATAAGATGGGCGGAACTGGGAACAGTTTACCGTTACGAGCGGAGTGGAGTTCTCCATGGACTTATGCGGGTCAGAGGGTTCACCCAGGATGATGCTCATATCTTCTGCCTCCCCGATCAACTTGAAGAAGAGATAAAGCGCGTCATCTTTCTGGCTTTACGAATTTTGAAAACCTTTGGATTTAGAGAGTATGAAGTCTTTCTTTCCACCATTCCTGAAAAATATGTGGGAAAGATTGAGGATTGGGAGAAAGCGACTCAAGCTCTGGAGAAAGCCCTGAAGGCTGCAAAACTTGATTTTCAGGTGGATGAGGGAGAAGGAGTTTTTTACGGGCCTAAAATAGATATCAAAATAAAAGATGCTTTGCGGAGGTCCTGGCAGTGCACAACCATCCAGCTTGATTTTAATCTGGCTGAAAGGTTTGATTTGAGCTATGTGGGCGAAGACGGGAAGCGCCACAGTCCTTTTCTCATTCACAGGGCAATCCTGGGCTCACTTGAAAGATTCTTTGGTGTCTTGATCGAGCACTACAAAGGAAATTTCCCTGTCTGGCTTGCCCCTGTCCAAATGATCATTATCCCTGTTGCAGAGAGGCATAATGATTATGCGACTTCTTTAGATAAAACATTCAAAGAAAATGGGTTAAGATCATGCGTGGACCTTCGCCGGGAAAAAATCGGTTATAAAATCAGGGATGCGGAAATTCATAAGATTCCTCTCATTCTAGTTGTGGGGGATAAAGAAGTCACTAAGGGAACAGCTTCCCTGAGAGTTCATACTCAGGGCGATAAAGGTGAAGTAGTTGTTAATGAATTCCTTGAAAAAGTAAAGGAATTGGATGAAAATAAATATTTAACCGTGAATCTTTAAAGGAGGCCAATCATTAGAAGGCGCACATTTTATCCAGTGAGAAGGAGCAGAAAGCCGCATAGGATAAACGCAATGATACAGGCGAATGAAATAAGGGTGATTGATGAGGATAAAAAACAAATGGGGATTCTGACGGTGGCGGAGGCTATGTCTATTGCCAAGGAGAAAGGCTTGGATTTAGTCGAGATTGCCCCTAAGGCAGTTCCCCCCGTATGTCGAATTATGGATTATGGCAAGTTTCTGTATGAATTACATAAAAAAGAACATGAGGCAAAGAAACACCAGAAGCAGATTCAAGTCAAAGAGATGCAATTCAGGCCTAAAATTAGCATTCATGATTACACTTTCAAGATGCGGCATATCCAGAGATTCCTGAACGATGGCAACAAGGTTAAAATAAGAGTTATGATGAGAGGAAGAGAAAAAGCTAAACCCGAGTTGGCCGTCCAGATTTTAACCAGGGTTTTCGAAGATACCAAAGAAATTGGATTTCAAGACGGAATTACCCGACGACAAAGCTGGGCTGTTTCAGCTCTGCTATGCCCCGTAAAGACAGGAGGAAAAGATGCCAAAACTGAAAACGCACAGAGGAGCCAAAAAGAGGTTCAAAGTAACAGGGAAAAAGAAGATACTTCATAGTAAGGCTTATAAGAGCCATCTTCTAACCAAGAAGTCAGCAAAGAGAAAAAGGAAGTTAGGGAAACAGGCCCTTATTAAAAGTCCAGATCGAAAAAAAATTAAAAAGATGCTTCCCTACGAATCTTAGAGAATAAACCCTCTAAAACAATACTGATTTAAACTGCAAGGAGAAGAAAATGCCCAGAGTAACAAGAGGCACTAAAAAAAGAGGAAGAAGGTCAAAGATTTTAAAATTGGCCAAGGGTTATTGGGGAGCGCGGAGTAGTAACTACCGCACAGCTAAAGAAGCGGTGGAGAGAGCCCTTCTTTATGCCTACAGGGATAGAAGGACTCGCAAGAGAGATTTTAGACGGCTGTGGATTATCCGTATCAAAGCTGCGGCAGAGAACAATGGTCTCTCTTATAGCCGCTTTATCCATGGGCTGAAAGAGCTGAATGTTGAACTCGACAGGAAGATCCTGGCAGACCTAGCTGTCAATTCTCCCCATGCTTTTTGCGAGATAGTCCAAAAAGTAAAGGATGCAAAATAAGAAAAATAGAAAAAGGGGACAGGCTACTTTTTCAGATAAAAAATGGGGCCAGGCTCCATTTTTCCAAAAAGTAAAGGCGAGAAAAAAATGGGAACAGTTCCTTTTGTTCCATAGGGACTGTCTCCTTTTTCCGCTTTCTTCAAGAAAAAGTAGCCTGTCCCCTTTATTCTGTCCCCTTTATTAAGGAAAAGAGTGCATATATATGAAAGATTTTAAGGCTAAGATAGAAGAACACAAAAAAAGATTTGAAAAAGCTCTATCTCATGTGAAGGATGAAAAGTCCCTCCAGGAAGTTCGTAATGCCTTTATGAGTCGGAAGCGAGGAGAGCTGAAGCTTCTTTTTGATGAGCTTAAAACACTCAAGCCGGAAGAGAAGGCCGCATTTGGTCAAATAGTCAATGATCTGAAAATACATATCCAGGAGAAAATTAGAGCTCGAGGAGAACTTAAGGTCATCAAGAAAGAATCCGCAGTTCTTAAGGCAAGCTCTGGAAAAATTGACCTTACCCTCCCCGGGAAAAAGGAATATTGGGGGTCTCCTCATCCTATCGTGCTTTTTCAGCAGGAGATTGAGAATATATTCATAGCCATGGGCTATTCCATCGAAGATGGTCCTGAAATTGAAACAGATTATTATAATTTCGAAGCTTTAAATTTCCCCCCTCATCACCCTGCTCGAGATGACTGGGATACTCTTTATATAACGGATGACTTGCTTCTCCGCACTCACACCTCTCCTGTCCAAATACGAGCTATGGAAAAGCGGAAACCCCCCATCAGGATAATTACCCCTGGCAAAGTCTTCCGGAGGGAAACACCCGATCCAACCCATCTTCCCATGTTCTACCAGGTTGAAGGGCTTGTTGTAGACAAAGGCATCACTTTTGCCCATTTAAAAGGAACGTTGGAGCATTTTCTCAAAATCCTTTTTCACGAAAAAATTAAAATAAGGTTTCGGCCGAGCTTTTTTCCTTTTACCGAGCCATCGGCTGAGATTGACATCGAATGTACTGTCTGTGGAGGCAAAAATGAAAAATGTCGAGTTTGCGGAGGGAATGGATGGATAGAAATTTTAGGTTCTGGTATGGTGGACCCTCAGGTTTTAAAGAACGTCAACATCGACCCTGAGGAATATTCTGGATTCGCTTTTGGCTTGGGAATAGACAGGACCGCCATGTCTGCTTTCCAGATCCCTGACATGAGATTTTTTTATGAGAATGATTTAAGGTTCACAAGGCAGTTCACTTTAAAATGATAATAAGTTTGAATTGGCTAAAGGATTATATCGAGCTGGATCTTTCTCTTCCTGTATTGATCGAAAAGCTAAATATGATTGGATTAATGGTGGAGGATTGGGAAGAGAAAAGTTCAGATGTCATATTGGACATCGAGACCTACGCCAACCGTCCTGATACTCTCGGACACCTGGGAGTTGCCCGGGAATTAGCTGCAGCGCTTGAACTGGGCATTAAGGAGCAGAAATGGCCACTGACGGAGATTGAACAAAAGACGTCTGACCTTGCTGATATCCGAATCTGGGATAATGAACTTTGTCCTCGTTATAGCGGTATGGTTATCAAAGGAATACAGGTTGGCCCTTCCCCTGAATGGTTGAGGAAGAGGATTGAAGCTGTGGGCTTAAAGCCTATCAACAACGTTGTTGATGTGACCAATTATGTCCTCTTCGCGACTGCTCATCCTATTCATGCTTTTGATTTGGCCAAGATTTCTGGCAGAAAAATCATAATCCGGAAAGCAAAAGATGCAGAAGTACTAAGAGGTTTGGAAAACAGTGATATTTCTCTTACCACAGAGATGCTGGTGATTGCCGATGAGGAAAAGCCCATAGCCCTGGCCGGAATCATAGGCGGGGAGGAGTCCTCTGTTAAGGAGAGCACTCAGGATGTTTTTATAGAAAGCGCCTGTTTTGACCCAGTATCTATACGGAAAACCAGCAAGAAAACAGGGATTTCGACGGATGCTTCATACCGATTTGAGAGGGGAGCTGATATTTCTTTTCCCCCTCAGGCCGCTTTAATGGCAGCCTCTTTGCTGACTCAATTAGGGGGCAAAGCTTCTAAGGGCATTTTAGATGTCTATCCTGAGCCTAGAAAGGAAAAAACAGTCGTCTTACGCCACCATCGTATTTCTGATCTCCTTGGGCTGGAGATTGATGAGGAGTTTGCCGTGCGAACTCTCGCCAGACTTGGCTTCCAGGCTGAAGTCCAGCAAAAAGGAGTATGGCAGGTTAAAATTCCTCAATTCAGGGTCGATGTAGAAAGGGAAGCGGACCTTATTGAAGAGATTACACGTTTTTATGGATATGATAAGATTCCTGCCTCTCTCCCGCCTCTCAAAGTGTTGGAACTCCCAGTGGATCAGAAAAGAGAGAGAATCAATAAATTTCGGCAGCTTCTTTTCTACAATGGTTTTGATGAGGTTCTCAATTTCAGTTTTTCTGATCCTGAAAAAGAAGCCAGGCTCCAAACCGGGCAAAAGGCCATAGAAATCAGAAATCCTATTTCTTCGAAGGCGTCACTCCTCAGGACAACACTCCTGGGAGGATTGCTGGAGAATATTGTCTGGAACAAAAATAGAGGTGCCGAAGGTATTCATCTCTTTGAGGTTGGAAACGTTTATTTTTGGCAAAATGAGACCAATAGAGAACAGCTATCGCTTGCCCTGGCAACAACAGGTCTGGTGGGCCCGGTCCAATGGCATGGAAAGAGCGAAAATACTGACTTTTTCCGCATTAAAGGAGCATTGGAATCTCTTATGGTGTACTCAAGGTACGAACCTTTTTCCTTTAAGGAAGAAGACCATGCCTTCTTCGAGCAGGGGTATTCTCTCGCTATGATTTTCAAAGAGGAAACGGTTGGTTATTGTGGGCTGCTCAAAAAAAATCTTCTCGATTCCTACTCCTTTAAAGAACCCGTCTGGGCAGCTGAATTGAACCTGGCCCTGTTATTCGAGAAGCAACCTTATTCTTTCGAGTTCACTCCAGTGGATAGATTCCCCAGCATCACTCGAGATGTTTCTTTTATTTCTAGCCGAAGCGTGCTTTATCAAGATATAAAGGAAGTTGTGGAGAAGCTTGCCATCCCGTACCTGATGGAGTTTGAGCCTCATGACCGTTTTTCAGGATCATCGATTCCACACGGTAAAATCAGCTTATCTCTTCGTTTTGTTTTTCGCCATCCTCAGAGGACATTATTAGCTAAAGAAGTAGATACTCTTCAGGAGAAAATCATTAATGCCTTAGTTACGAGATTCAAATTTCAATTAAGAAAAGGAGGGAAAATTGACAAGCGAATTAGAAAGGATTAAGATACTTGAAAGTAAGGTTACTCAAGTTGTTGATTATATAAATAAGCTTCTAAAAGAGAATGAGAAGCTGAAGCAGCAGGTAAAAGAGTTGAAAACGGAGAAAAAGGATTTTGAGGATCAGGTAAAGAGAACAGATAAACTTGATGAGGATCTGAAGAGATACGCGCAGGATAGGAAGGTCATGAAAGAAAAGATAGAGACAATATTAGACCAGATAGACCAGGTTGGAATATGAGTGACAAAGTAATAGAGATCGAAATTTATGGACAAAAATACAGGATAAGAGTCAAAGGAGAAGAGGATGAAAAATATATAGGCCGTCTTACTTCTTATGTTGATCAAAAAATGCGTGAAGTTGCTGTTAAATCAAAATCTGTGGATTCATTAAAAATCTCGGTCCTGGCATCGTTGAACATTGCTGACGAATGTTTTTTATCCCGAAAAAAATTAGATCAACTGAATGAAGTTATCGGTCATATGGAGAGTAAAGTAGAAAGTTTGGAGGATTATCTATTGAAAGATGAGAATACATACAAAAATATTGAGGAAGCCACTAAATAAAATTAAGATTAAAGCTCGAAAGTCCATGGTTGAGCTGAGGGAGAGTCTAAAACTGCAGAGAGGAAAATTCAGGCCTTTCATTTTCCCTGAAATTCTTCTCTTTTTTAGCGGGGAAGAGTGCCGATTCTTAAATTTTCGCTCCCTTGGGTTTCCTCTTTGTTTTCGAACTGAAAGAGAATTTCTTTTATAACCCTCCTTACTTTCATCTCCTTTGATTAAGTTAATTTGGAGGTGATCAAAGTGAATTTAGCTCCATTTATAATTGTTGGAGCCTGCGTTGTTTTATTTGGATCAGTTATTTTTATCTTGATCAAAAAGACTTCTGGGAAAAAGTCTATATTTAAGGCTAGTCAGGAGGCCAAGGATATCAGAGAGGGGGCAAAGGAAGATGCAGAGAAGATAAGGCGTGAAGCTTCTATAGAAGCCAAAGAGAAGCTTCTGAACCTCAAGGCTGATTTTGAGAGGCAGACTCACGATGGACGCAGAAAACTCAATGATATGGAAAGAAGGCTTATGCAAAAAGATGAAAATCTCGAGCGCAGGTTTCAGGGCTTAGAAAGAAAAGAAAAGGAAGTTTCATCTAAAGAGCAAAGGCTTCACTCAAAAGAAAGGGAAATTACGGAAGAANAGAATAAGTATGAAGAATTGGTCAGAAAAGAATCGGAAGAATTGGAAAGGATATCAGGATTGACTCAGGAGGGAGCAAAAAACATACTGATGAATAAGATGGAGCAAGAAGCCAAGCTCGAGGCTGTTCAGACAATCCGGCGGATTGAAGAAGAGACCAAGGAGAAAAGCAAGGTTCTTGCTTGCGAGATAATGAGTCAAGCTATTCAGCACTCAGCGGCCGAACATGTGGTAGCAACAACGGTTTCTGTGGTTGACCTTCCTTCTGATGATATGAAGGGCCGGATCATCGGAAGAGAAGGCCGAAACATTCGTACCCTTGAAATGGCGACAAATGTTGATATCATAGTCGACGATACTCCTGGGGCAATCATTCTCTCAAGTTTCGATCCAATTCGTCGAGAGTTAGCCCGCCTGGCAATCGAAAAGCTGGTTATCGACGGAAGAATTCATCCTGCCCGTATTGAAGAGGTAGTGGAGACAGTAAAGGCAGAATTGGAGGAGACAACCAAACAGGAAGGAGAAACCACAGTCTTGGAGCTCAGGGTTCAGAATGTTCATCCTGAACTCGTTAAACTTCTGGGCAGGTTGAAATTCCGGACAAGCTATGGTCAGAATGTCCTCCAGCATTCCAAAGAAGTTGCCTATTTAGCAACTTTAATGGCTAAAGAGCTGGGGCTGAATTCAGACATTGCCTTGAGAGCAGGACTTCTCCATGACATAGGAAAGGCAGTGGATAAAGAAATCGAAGGAACTCACACAGAATTGAGTGTCGAACTTACCAAGAAGTACGGAGAATCTGAGGCTGTCGTACAGGCCATTGCTTCCCATCATCGTGATATTGATTTTCCTTCCATAGAAGCGGTATTAGTCCAGGCGGCGGACACTCTTTCAGCAGCACGGCCTGGTGCACGCCGTGAGATTCTGGAGGCCTACGTCAAGAGACTGGAGAAACTCGAAGGAATAGCCAATTCTTACGAAGGAGTTTCCAAGTCCTTTGCCCTCCAGGCAGGTCGTGAGATAAGAATTATCGTAGAAAGTCATAGGATCTCTGATGAAAAGGCAACGGTAATAGCCAAAGAGATTGCCCAAAAAATAAAGGAAGAGCTGGACTATCCAGGACAGATAAAAGTAACGGTTATACGCGAGACGAGAGCTGTGGAATATGCCCGATAAGATTAGCATTCTGTTTTTAGGTGATGTAATCGGCCGTCCAGGACGTAGAGTATTGGCGAAATATTTGCGTCCTGTTGTCAAGAAGTATTCTCCTTCCATCATCATTGCCAACGGTGAAAATGCTGCTGGAGGATTGGGGATTACAGAGAAGGTGGCAGAGGAGCTATTGAGCGAGATTGATGTTTTGACTTCAGGAAATCATATCTGGGATAAGAAGGAAGCGCACGATTATCTGGATCAAGAGCCGAAACTCCTTCGACCTGCTAATTATCCACCTAAAAATCCAGGAAAAGGGGCATACGTCTTTGAGACAAGGGGGAAGGGAAAAATCGGCGTCTTGAATCTTCAAGGAAGAGTCTTTATGGAACCGCTAGATTGTCCCTTCAGAACTGCTGATGAAGAACTCAAGAGCCTCAGAGCTTCTACTCCAGTAATAGTTGTTGATTTTCATGCTGAGGCCACTTCAGAAAAGCAGGCAATGGGCTGGTATCTGGACGGGAAAGTTTCAGCCGTCATAGGAAGCCATACCCATGTTCCCACCGCTGATGAGAGAATCCTTCCCCAGGGAACGGCTTATATCACTGATGTTGGGATGGTCGGTGGCTACAATTCTATAATCGGGATCCGCAGGGACCAATCTATAAAAAGATTCCTCACCGGTCGGCCTCAGCGCTTTGAGCTGGAAAAGGAGGGAGTATTCCTCTCTGCTGTCGTTGTTGAGGTCGATCCAAAGACAGGGAAAGCTCTTTCCATCTGCAGGGAAATCATAACCGGGGAAGAAAGTGGAGATTAACAGTCTCGTAAAGCCAGACAAGATTTATGCTGTTTCTGAAGTTACGCGGATGATCAAGCAGGAGCTGGAGAGTGCATTCCCGTTGTTGTGGGTGGAAGGGGAGATATCCAACTTCTACCGCCACCAATCAGGTCATCTATATTTCACGTTGAAAGATGAGCGAAGCCAGCTTCGCTCAGTCATGTTTCGCTCTATGGCCCAAAAAGTTCCTTTTGAGTTGGAGGATGGGCTCCAGCTTGTCTGCCGGGGACAGATTAATGTCTATGAACCCAGAGGGGAATACCAGCTTTTGGTTGAGGTGGTTGAGCCCAAGGGCAAAGGTGCGCTCCAGTTGGCCTTTGAGCAGCTCAGGGAGAAGTTAAAGAAGGAAGGCCTCTTCGATCCCAAGTTTAAAAAGAAACTTCCGCTTCTCCCCAAAAAAGTGGGGATCGTCACTTCCCCGAGGGGAGCAGCCATAGTCGATATCCTCAGGACGATTGAGAGAAGGTTTGCCCGGCTCCATATACTTGTCTATCCTGTCAGAGTTCAGGGAGAGGGAGCAGCGGACGAGATTGTCGAAGGGATAGATTATTTAAGCCGCCTTCCCGGTATCGATGTCATCATTGTCGGTCGAGGAGGAGGATCAATAGAAGATCTCTGGGCTTTCAATGAGGAAAAGGTTGCCCGGTCCATTTTTAGCTGTTCTGTTCCTGTAATATCAGCCGTGGGTCATGAGATTGATTATACTATTGCTGACTTTGTGGCAGACATCCGGGCCTCGACTCCTTCTGCAGCGGCGGAGATTTTGATCGAGAAGGAACAATCATTTGAGGAACGAATCAAAAACTTGGAGAAAAGAATGATCCACTGCCAGAGATATTTCCTCCAAGAACAAAGACATCAGGTGTTTAGCCTTACCCAGCACAGAGCCTTTCAGAATATGAAAATAAAACTATTGAATTTAGAACAAAAGGTGGACGACCTGGAGACAAAAGCCTGGAACACCATCAGGGATATGCGGCAAAAGATTTCAGAAGACAAATCCGCGACTTTCCTGATGGAAGAGAAGATGCGCGGCACTTTAAGAGGGATGCTCCAGCGTTTCCAGGCGCAGTGGGAAAGGCTTTCTGCGCAGTTGCATAACCTGAGTCCCCTGAATATACTAAAAAAAGGTTATGCTCTCTGCTGGAGAGATGGCGGCCAGTATCTGATTCGCAAAATAGAAGAGGTCAAAAAAGAGGAGGAATTGACAGTTTCCTTTTATAAGGGGGAATTCAGCTGTCTGGTTAAAAAAATAGATGGAGCGAAGCTCATCGAATCCCGGCTTAGCAAAAAATGAAAAATTATGAAAAAAAGGACAAAAAAATGGGGCCAGGCTCCAATATACCCTACGTCTCTATTATATCTTATATGAACTTATGACAAAAAAAGGAGAAAAAATGGCTACCCTTAGCTTTGAGAAAGCCTTAGAAGACTTGGAAAAGATCGTGGAAAAATTAGAGAAAGGAGGGTTTTCTTTAAGTGAGTCACTGGCTCTTTTTGAGAAAGGAGTCAAGCTGGCAAGATTTTTAAGGGAAGAACTCGAGAAAGCTGAGAAAAAAGTCGAGATTCTCCTCAAGGATGAAAAAGGAGAGGTCAAAGAAAAACCCTTTGAACTCGGGAAAGAAGAAGCGGCGCCTTCAGAAGAAAAGAAGGAGGAAGAAGAGGAAGAAGAATCATCAGATTCTGGAAAAGATGAAGAATCCCCCGAGCCAGAAAAGGATGAAGACCTTCCCTTTTAAAAAATGGGGCCAGGCTCCGTTTTTAATGTCATTGACATATGCAGCGCTTTCATCCATGCGACGAGCGAACCAACTATTGTCATTGCGAGGAGTGTAGCGACGTGGCAATCTCAACCTTTCTTCATGAGATTGCTTCGCTTCGCTCGCAATGACACAGGAACAGGAGTGATTGCCACGTTTCCTTCGGTTGCCCGAATGATATGTTATCGTTAACTTTGGGATGAGGGCTAAAGGAAAATGAAAGTTGAAGAGAGGCTTAAATTAAAAAGGAAAGCCGTAGAGCGTGAGCTAGAAAACATTCTTTCTCAGGAAAACTCCCTCCTTTTCCAGGCCATGAGATATGCTGTTTTCTCTGGAGGGAAGAGATTTAGACCTTTACTCACTCTCTCTTCAGGGGAGTGTTTCGGAGCCTCTCCTGATTTAGTCCTGCCCTTTGCCTGCGCCCTGGAGTTAATCCATAATTATTCGCTTGTTCACGATGATCTGCCTTCGCTGGACAATGATGATTTGCGCCGGGGCAAGCCTTCCTGCCATAAAGCCTACGGCGAGGATATTGCACTCCTGGCTGGTGATAGCCTTCTGACCATGGCTTTTGAAATCGCAGCTCAAGCTCCTCTGAGAAATGATCTCCAAATTAAAAGAGGACAGATCATCAAGGAAATTAGCCAGTTTGCAGGCGTAAAAGGAATGGTAGGGGGACAGCTTATGGACATAACGCTTTCTCAAGACGTCTTGACAGAAGAAACCTATCATGAGCTCATCCTTAAAAAAACAGGCTCGTTAATTATCGCTTCAGTCAAAACAGGTGCGATTCTGGGTGAGGCAGGAGATTCAGAGCTTGAAGCCGTTATCAAATACGGGAGGAATGTAGGCCTTGCTTTCCAAGTCAGGGATGATATTCTCGACTCAGGCAAAGATGCGCAAAAAGGCCGCCTTCCCCGACCCAACTCTGTTTCTCTATTCGGGCTTAAAGACTCAGAACGCAGGCTGAAAGACTTTGTCGAGGCTGCAAAAAACGCACTGGATGAAGCTTCTTTAGAATCGGAGGAACTTAACTATCTAGCTGCAAAACTTTTAGAACTCGAGAAAAGGAGTGAAAATGAGCAGAATTCTTGATGGAATAGAAAGCCCGCACGATTTAAGAAAGCTCCCTGTTAAAGATCTCTCCAAAATTGCAAAAGAGATTAGAGGTCTAATTCTTGATGTTGTCTCCAAGCACGGAGGGCATCTTTCATCAAACTTGGGCGTGGTCGAGTTAACTCTCGCTCTCCATTATGTCTTTGATACTCCTCGAGATAAGATTATCTGGGATGTGGGCCATCAATGCTATTCTCATAAGATTTTAACGGGAAGAAAAGAGAAGTTCTGGACTCTTCGTCAGTATCAGGGTTTGTGCGGATTTCCATCCCGGAAAGAAAGCGAATACGATGTTTTTGATACAGGCCATGCCTCAACTGCCCTTTCTGCCGCACTGGGAATGTCTGTTGCCCGGGACAAAATGAAAGAAAACCATAATGTTGTGGCGGTTGTGGGAGATGGGAGTTTTACAGGAGGTATAGCCTGGGAGGCCTTAAACCAGATCGGGCATCTAAGAAAAAAGTTAATTATCGTTCTCAATTATAATGAAATGTCCATTGCTCATAATGTGGGAGCCATGTCCAAGTATCTCTCCTACATTGTTTCCGGGCAGCATTACCTGAAAATAAAAGACCTTGCGAAATCTATCCTGGGAATTATCCCTGCTGTGGGTAAGCCCATGATTAAGGTAGCCGGGACAGTGGAAGAAGCAATCAAAAAGTTGGTTTTCCCTGGCTTGGTTTTTGAAGAACTGGGAGTGAGGTACATCGGTCCAGTCCAGGGGCACAACCTTAGATCTTTAATTGAAGTTTTTAAAAATGCTAAAGATTATGACGGGCCTGTGCTCATTCATTGTGTCACTCAGAAAGGAAAAGGGTATTCTCCAGCGATATCCAATCCGGAAGGCTTCCACAGTGCAAGCCCTTTTGATATCCAGACAGGAGAAACTTTAAACAAGGATAAGAGACCAAGCTTTTCTTCTATTTTTGGACAGACTGTGGTGAAAATAGCCAATGAAGATGAGAAAGTTGTGGCCATTACGGCTGCTATGCCCGATGGAACCGGCTTAAGGCCTTTTGCCGATCGTTTTCCTGAGCGATTTTTTGACGTCGGTATTGCCGAGCAGCATGCTGTTGATTTTGCCTCGGGTTTAGCCCTCAGCGGCTTCAAGCCGGTGGTAGCTATCTACTCCACTTTCCTTCAAAGAGCTTATGACCAGCTTTACCATGATGTTTGTTTGATGGATATCCCTATCTTGTTTGTCCTTGATAGAGCAGGTATTGTGCCCGATGATGGTCCCACCCACCAGGGTATTAATGATATCATCTACTTGAGACATTTACCCAACATGATCGTCATGGCGCCCAAGGACGAGAATGAATTGCAGCACATGATAAAATCCGCTCTTTCTTATTCTCATCCTGCGGCTGTCCGTTTTCCCAAAGGAAAAGGGCTGGGTGTTCCATTAGATGAAGATTTCAAAGAGATTCCCCTTGGCAAGAGTGAGGTCCTTAAGGACGGGGAGGATTTACTAATAGCCTATGGAAGCATGGTTTACCCCGCTCTGGAGGCAGCTCGGAGGCTGGAGCAGGAAGGGATAAGCCTGGCTGTTGTGAATGCCAGGTTCGCTAAGCCTCTTGATGAGGAGGCGATCCTTCGTTTCGCTAAAAAGGGAAGAGTGATTATTACCGCAGAGGAAGGTGTTACAGCCGGCGGGTTTGGAAGTGCTGTTAGAGAGTTCCTAGACAGGGAAAAGAGGTTCGATATCAGATTCAAGATCATAGGGCTCCCTCTGGAGATTTACCCACTGGGCAAGGTTGAACAGGTAAAAAAGAAATACCTTCTGGATGAGGAAGGCCTCTTCAAACAAATAAAAGAATTTTATGCAGGAGCTTGATTTATTGTAGAGGCCTAATTTTTTGTAAGGATTTGATATATTGGAAGGACCTGATTCTTTGTAGGGGCTTGATTCATCAAGCCCACCGCTTGTTTCTTATAAAAATGACTATTAAAATGAAGATTGTTCCTATTTTACCAGTGTATTGTTATTTTACTCAAAAGGGAGAGGTTTTTATTGTAGGGGCTTGATTTATCAAGCCCACCGCTTGTTTTTTATAAAAATGGTTAAAAAAATGGGGAAGGTACCCCTTTCAACTTTAAAATCCTCAAGAGCAAGATAGGGAAACTATCCTCTTTTGAGGAAAGGTTTTTTCTTGATGAAAAAGGAAAGAGCAGATAAGATTGTTGCAGGCTGCGGTTTGGCTGAAAGTGCCCAGAAGGCTCAGGCTTTGATCATGGCAGGATTAGTTTTTTCAGAAGGGCAGAGAATCGAAAAACCGGGTCAGATGATAAGCGCAGACCAGGAAATTTCGCTTAAAGAGAAAATGCCCTATGTAAGCCGCGGGGGGCTAAAACTTAAAGAAGCACTGGAGGCATTTCAAATACCCGTCCAAGGGAAGGTTACAGCAGATTTGGGAGCCTCTACAGGAGGCTTTATTGATTGCCTACTCCAGAAAGGGGCAAAAAGGATTTATGCCGTGGATGTGGATATACGCCAGATAGACTGGCACTTAAGAGAAGATCCGAGGGTTATTTGTATACAGAAAAATGCACGCTATTTAAAAAAAGATGATTTCGGAGATTCCCTGGATATCGTCACCACAGATCTATCGTTTATTTCTGTGCTTAAAGTCTTACCTGCTGTGAAAGAATTCCTGGGCGGCGGCAGGCTCCTTTCTCTTATCAAGCCTCAATTTGAGGTAGAAAAAGGTCAAGTGGGGAAGAAAGGAGTAGTCAGGAACCCGGCTTTGCATGAAGAAGTCTTAGACAGGATCATCGAAGAAGCGCATAAAATGGGATTCGCCCTGAGAGGTTTAATCAAATCCTCTCACCGAGGCCAGAAAGGAAATCGAGAGTTTTTCACCTTCTGGTCTTTAGAGGAGGATTCTTTAGGCCAGGGCGAAGTTCAGAGATTGATCAAGGAGGCGGTCTGGAATGAAAAAAATTAAGCGAGTAGGTCTTGTTATAAAGCCTCATGCTCCTCGTATTGAAAAAATTTTGGCGGAGCTCCTCCATTACTTTGAAAAGAAAGGAATAGAGTGTCTCTTGGAGGAAGCGGCCGCGCAAAAACTTAAAAGAGGAGAGGGAATACCGAGGGAGAAGCTCCCAGGGAAAGTTGAATTAGTGGTTGTCCTGGGAGGAGATGGCACTCTGCTCAGCATTGCCCATTTGGCAGCCCAGAGGGATGTTCCAGTTTTGGGGGTCAATATGGGGGATCTAGGCTTTTTAACAGAAACACCCCTTGATGAGATGTACTTGACCCTGGATACTTTTTTAGGGGGAGATGAGAAGATTGTGAGCCTCAGGCGAATGCTTGAGATCAAAACTAAAGATAATGTCTATTATTGTCTGAATGATGTAGTCATAAACAAGGGAGCATTAGCCCGGATGATTCAGTGCAAGATCTGGATTAATGAGAAAGAAGTTACAACTTTTAGATCTGATGGCCTTATTATTGCTACTCCCACAGGATCTACAGCCTATTCTCTGGCTGCTGGAGGTCCAATCATCCAGCCCTATATTCCAGCCATTATCATTGCTCCTATCTGCCCTCACACCTTATCTTTCCGGCCTATGGTCATTTCCGATTCATCCATGATAAAAATTCGCCTCCTTACTGAAGGAGAAGAAGTCTACCTAACCCTTGATGGACAGCGTGGAAATCCGCTGGTAAAGAATGATGAGGTAGAAATCAAGCGCAGCGATTTTGAACTCCGCCTGATTTCTTCTCCTAAAAGGAACTACTTCGATCTTTTGCAGGAGAAGTTAGGCTGGGCGGAAAGATAAACGGGGTCAGGCTTGCGAAACTTGCATAACTTGATGTGAAAAAGAGGTCATACGCTAAGTGCTGAAAAAACTATTAAATTGACCAAAGCCTGACCATGTTGGATAAGTTATGCAAGTTTCGCAAGTCTGACCCCATTGACTATTTGACATTTTGGGAGTAGAGAATTAGTATTATTTTGCATGAACCATAAGCCCAGAGTGATTTATGTTACGCCTGAATTCTCCCCCCTTGCTAAGTCAGGCGAACTGGCTGATGTAGCTGCCTCTTTGCCCAAGTATCTCTCTTCTTTGGGGATAAAGATTTCCATCTTCATGCCCAAGTATAGAAATCCTGAGATTGAATCCTTTCCCAAGGAACTGGTTATGAGAGACCTTTTGGTTCCTGTTGGAGGAGAAAAGGTCAAGGCCTCTGTTTATAAGGGTGAGCTGGGGAAGCACGATATTTACTTTATTGATAATCCCAAATATTTCTGGAGAGACTACATCTATGGTACAGGCAAAGGAGAATATCTGGATAACGATGAAAGGTTTATTTTCTTCAATCGTGGAGTGCTTGAGTTTTTGCTCAAGGCGAAAATGCAGGTCGATATTATCCACTGCAACAACTGGCCCACAGCTCTTATTCCGGTTTTCCTGCGAACGCATTATTCAAAGAAAAGGCAGTTCAAAAATATCGCTACGGTTTTTACTCTCCATAATGTTGCCTATCAAGGGGAGTTCCCTCCTGAAACTCTCGCTTTAACGGGCTTGAACTGGAATTATTTTAATCCCAAGCAGTTGGCCTTTAACGGAAGGTTCAACTTTCTTAAAGCGGGAGTGATTTTCTCAGATGTGCTCAACACGGTTAGCTCGGCTTACAAAAGAGAAATCCAGACAGAGAAACACGGTTTTGGTCTGCATAAAATATTGAATAACCGGAGAGATGTCTTTTTTAGCATCCGTAATGGTTTAGATTATGAAATGTGGAACCCGGAAACGGATCCATATATTGTCGCCAATTACTCTCTCTCTGACCTTAAACCCAAGAAAAAATGCAAACTTGACCTGATCAAAGAGTTTGGTCTTTCCCTATCGGCCAAGACTCCCTTAATAGGCATGGTCTCTTACATGAGTTCACAAAAGGGCTTTGATATATTGCTGGAGATTGTGGATAAGCTTATGGAAATGGATGTGGGACTTGTCATTCTCGGAAAAGGACATGAAGAATACGAGAATAAATTTTTAAACATGCAAAAAAAGTATCCGAAGAAAATAGCATTAGAATTTGAGATGAATCCTGGTTTGGCCCATAAAGTTGTTGCTGGTGCGGATATTTTCCTCATCCCTTCCCTTTACGAACCATGTGGTTTGAATCAGTTATGCAGCTTCAGGTATGGTACTGTACCTGTTGTGAGGGCAACCGGAGGTTTAGGGGAAACCGTAAAACCTTTCAGCCTCAAAACTTTGAGGGGAAATGGTTTTGTCTTTAAAGAATATTCACCGCAGGCCTTGCTCACTGTCATAAAGAAGGCTTTAAGCTGTTATAAAAAACCTGATCACTGGCAGAAGATCATGGAAGCAGGTCTTCGTGAGAATTTTTCCTGGGACACTGCGGCCAGAAAGTATGCAAGACTTTACCAGAATGCTCTGGAGATAAAGAGAGGAGGTTAAGTTGGCAGAAGACATCTTAGACATTTCCGATGATACTTTTGAAGAGGAAGTGCTTAAAAGTGAACTTCCGGTACTCGTGGATTTTTGGGCCGTTTGGTGCGCCCCTTGTAAAATGCTTGTTCCTACCCTCGAGCATTTAGCTCAAAATTACAAAGAAAAGTTGAAAGTCTTCAAAATGAATATTGATGAGAATATGAAAATCTCTGCTAAGTTTGGCATAAGAAGCATTCCCACGCTCCTTCTTTTCAAGGGAGGGGAATTAAAAGAGACGATAGTTGGCGCGCTTCCCCAGAATAAGATTATAGATGTCATATCTAAACACATATGAGGGAAACTTTAGATGTTGTCATCATAGGAGCCGGTCCGGCAGGCCTTGCCGCTGCTGTTTACACGGGCCGGGCTAGACTCAACACCCTCATTCTTGAAAAGGGTATGCCCGGGGGGCAAATCCTCCTCACCGATTTTGTCGAGAATTACCCTGGCTTTCCGGAGGGAGTCGTTCCTTTTCAGTTGATGGAAGATTTTCGCAAGCAAGCCGAGAAATTTGGTGCAAAAATAGAAACGGATGAAGCCACAAAAATTCAAAAAAAGGGTGAACTCTGGCAAGTTTTTGGGGTAAAGGATGAATATCCCACCCGAGCTATTATTATTACTACAGGTTCGGTCTACCGCAAGTTGGGACTCCCCGGCGAGGCGAAGCTAACAGGAAGAGGAGTATCCTACTGTGCAACCTGTGACGGAACTTTCTTCAAGGATAAAGAGGTAGCAGTTGTCGGTGGAGGGGATAATGCTCTTACCGAAGCGCTCTTCTTGACGAAGTTTTGCCGCGCAGTGACGGTCATCCACCGCCGGGATCAATTTCGTGCCGAGAAGATACTCCAGGAAAGGATTTTCGATAATGACAAGATTGAAGTTCTGTGGGATTCAGTCGTCGAGGAGATTTCAGGAGAGGACAGATTTGAATCCATAACCATTAAAAATGTCAAAGATAATAAGACTTCCAAGCTAAAGCTTGATGGGGTTTTTATCTCTATCGGAATGGATGCTAATAGCGAGTTTGTGAAAGAGCTTGTGGATTTAGATGAATGGGGGGAAATCAAGGTCAGTCAGAATATGTCCACGTCTCAGCCCGGAATATTTGCTGCGGGAGATGTTACCGATGCCTGCCCCGAACAGATGGCAACAGCGGTAGGAACAGGTGTACGGGCTGCCCTGGCCGTGAACGAATATCTGAGCAAATAAAAAGGGGACAGGCTACTTTTTTCCATCCTGTACAGAGCATAAATATTTTTATATTTGACAAAAATGCATTTAAATATTATAATGCATATTAAAAATGATTATGTGGAGATTAGAAAAATGAGAACAACTATAGAATTATCGGATGATTTAATCAGCATACTTCGTTCTTTTGCAGTTAAGAAAGGGTATCGGGGATATTCGAAACTCATTGAAGAAGCGGTGGATTTTTACCTTAAAGAAAATGAAAAGAGAGAGCTGAACAGAGGAAATATTTTGAAAATGAAGGGGAGTTGGAATAAGAAAGAAGCGGAAAAAACAAAAAAAAGATTAGAGGAGATTAGAAGAAATTGGAAGATTTAATTGTTGCAGATACAGATGTCATCATAGATTTCTTTACTGATGTACATCCGTTTGCCCAAGCTGTCTATAAAATAATTGAAAAAGATAAATTGGCGATCACTTCTATATCTGTCTTTGAACTTTATGCTGGTATTTCAGGGAAAAAAAGGCTTGAACAAATCGAGAATTTTGTTAAAAACGTCTATATATATCCTTTGAATACGATCGAAGCAGCAATCGCAGGGAAAATCTTTACGCAATTGAAAGCTAAAGGAAAACTAATTGGCAATCAGGACATTCTTATTGCAGGGATTTGTATTGCCAACTCTCTACCTCTTTTAACCAGGAATGTTGCTCATTTTGAAATCATAAAAGATATAAAGCTCATCGCGGTAAATAATCTAAGTTGATAAACTGAAATCTCCCAGCCACTCTACCCACTTCAGATTTTTTTTGACCATGTTATACAGTCCTTTATCTGCTGTGACCAAAGAAATACCCTCATCATCAGCCAAAGCAAGGTAACTGGCATCATAAGCGGATCGATTATAAATTTTACAATAGTGTATTACCTTGGAATAATAGAGAGAAAGATTTGTCAGCTTTATTTCTAAACTCATAAATCCATCTATAGCTGTGATAATTTTTTTCTCTTGAATTCTTCCTCTTTTTTTGGCGATTATTAATCCGTTAGTCACCTCATATTCTAATAGCGAGGGAGCCAGGATATCTATCTCACTTGATACATATTTATCCAATATGCTCAAAGCTTTTTGGCTATACCCTTCATCGGCTAGATACCATTTTAGGACTACACTTGCATCTATGACTATCCGTTTCAACGTCTCTTCTCTAATTGTTTCTTGGATTCCTTAAAAACCTCTTCTGCTCCAATACCTGCCTTTAAGAATGCCGCTCTCGCTTCCATGATCTTTCTATGTCCCTCTACTCTCTTAGAGCGTTTATATTCATCGTAAGGAATAATCACTGCAACAGGCTTTCCTCTTTTGGTTACAATTGCATCTTCTTTATTTTTATGGGCGTCTTCTACCAGGCGGCTAAAGCCTTTTTTTCCCTCTGCAATGCTAACAGTTGTCTCTTTCATATGACCTCCTTAATGGTCATTTATAATGACTAAATATATGGCCATCAACTTCTAATGTCAAGTAAAAAATATATGTTTTTTAGGTGAGATATATTTTTTTTAAATAAAATGAAAAGGATGTGGTTACGAGCTTGCCTTTGCCTGTATGCAGGACGGGTTAAGGTTTAATGTTATGTATCAAAGTCAACCCATATTAAATAAAATGCTGTAATAAAGTCAGCCCAATATAGCTGAAGAGGAAGAAAAAAAGGAGACAGGCTACTTTTTTAACAGAGAACAATTCCTCTTCTATGCTTTTAGCTTCAATAATTTGGGCCCTTTAATAAGAAAAAGTAGCCTGTCCCCTTTTCTATATAAGATCAGGTTATTTATAAAATTTAAAAGGTGGGCTTGATAAATCAAGCTCCTACATAAGAAAAATCATTCCCATATAAAGATAGATCAAATCAATGCATATAATTGAAAAGGTGGGTTTGGTGAATCGAGCCCCAACAATTTATTTATAAGATTAGGTTATTTATAAAATTTAAAAGGTGGGCTTGATGAATCAAGCCCCTACAGTTTTTTCTCCAGCTCTTCGACTTTCTTTTTCAATCTTCTTATATCCTTAGCCAGGTCATAGAGTCTGGGCAGCATTGTTGCTGATTTCCGCCATTCTTTGATGTCCAAATGGGGAAATCCGCCAATGAAGGAGTCAGGAGGCACATCCTTGATTATCCCTGTCCTTCCCGCAACTATAACATTATCTCCGATGTTAACATGATCTGTTGCTCCGGCCTGCCCGCCCATGATGACATTTTTTCCTATTTTTGTGCTGCCGGAGATTCCGACCTGTCCGGCTAAAATACTGTGAGGGCCGATTTCAACGTTATGGGCAATTTGAACCAGGTTATCTATTTTGGTTCCTTTTTTTATGATCGTTTCTCCCAGGGATGCTCGGTCAATGGTTGTGTTGGTGCCCACTTCCACGTCATCCTCGATAATGAGTGTCCCCACCTGGGGAATTTTGATGTGGGGGTGGGCTTTGTCCTGGAGGTAGCCAAAGCCGTCAGAGCCGATTACAGCGCCGTTGTGGATTATGACGCGGTTTCCGATCTTCACCTCTTCGCGGATAGAAACATGAGAGTGGAGAACAGTCTCCTTCCCTATTCTCACCCATGGATAGAT
>LAZR01000681.1_pt1 | contig 24444 bp, 19 predicted proteins | sample 329461 | NCBI WGS metagenome assembly LAZR01 (sample SAMN03002196, study PRJNA259156) | marine sediment metagenome | biome: sea floor; feature: Hydrothermal impacted sediments; material: marine sediment; isolation source: Loki non-amplified sample from Loki's castle hydrothermal vent sediment ...
TGACATGCAGGAGAACGCTTGTGCTGTCCTGACTACGCCCTCCTCCGGCAAGTTCTACCGTGCCCGTGATAACGGCACCCTGCAGGTGCAGCACAACCGCTTTACCTTGCTAGACCGCCTGACAGCTGAGCAGCGCGCAGATCGTCAGCAAACCTATACATACGATGCTGTGGGCAACCGAACGGGGAAAACCATCACTCCTTTAGTCGATGGAGAAGCTCAAGCCAGTATCCAGAAAAGCTACCAGTACGCCAGCAACAGCAACCGCATAACTGAGATCGATGCACAGGCAATCACAGCTGACGCTGTTGGTAACCTAACCCAAGACCGCGCCAACCGCGAGCTCGTGTACGACGCCCAAAGCCGCCTCACTAGCGTCAAAATTGCCGGCTCCCCTGTAGCCGAGTTCCGCTACAACGCCTTGGGGCAGCGCACCCAGAAACGCAATTCCCAAGGCATTACAACATTCCTCTATGGGCCGGATGGCCAGCTATTGGGGGAGCAACAGTTCGACAGCCAGGGCAGCAAGCTCAGCGGACAGTATTACATCTGGCTCGAAAGGATGCCGGTCGGTGGCGTCAGCATCACTTTTGACTCTCAAGGTGCTATTGCTACCAGCGAGCCGTTTTACCTGCACAGCGATCACCTTAATACCCCACGCATGGCTACTGACCAGGCTCACCAGAATGTTTGGCAATGGCAGTCGGATGCTTTCGGTGTGGGTCAGGCCACTGGTAGCCTGGTGGTAAATCTGCGTTTCCCCGGTCAGTATTTCGATCAGGAAAGCGGACTGCACTACAACTACTTCCGCGATTACGACCCGGAGACGGGGCGGTACGTCGAAAGTGATCCGATTGGATTGAATGGTGGGCTCAATACCTACGGATATGTTCTTGCTAATCCACTGTTGTATACAGATAGAAACGGCCTTGCAGTAGATAAAGTGCTAGGCGGGGCTGCGTTAGGCGCATACTTTTGTTTGAAAAACAAAAAATGCCAAGAGTTAGTCGTCGAGCAATGTAAGAAGGTATTCTCTCGTAAAGGGCCGAGCCCCAACGACGGTAATGCAAAGCCCCATGGGAATAATAATCATAATGACGCCATCGATAATAGAATCGATGATCTGAAAAAGGATCCTTCCGTTACAGATATAAGAAAAAATCAGCAGCAGGTTGACGTTGATGGTAATAAAGTAGGTACGAATAGGCCAGACGTTCAATACAATAAGGATGGATGCCACCATTGCGTGGAGTATGATAACGTCCCGAAAAATAGCACCCGGCGATTTTCAAGGTAGTTGTCGCGTGAGCGTGTCACGCTGCCTTTGATGTTTGCTGCAGTACCGCTTCCCGCTCCGGGTTCAGGCACACGATTGGTGCCAGCACCCAGTTCCTGATGTTGCCGCTCCAGCGCTCCGGGTGCCGTGCACGCGCCGCCTCGTACAGCTCGATACGCTTGCGCAGCAACTCTTCCGCCTGGCCAGTATGTCGCTGCGCCGGGGTCACGAACTTCAGGGCGCTGTGGCGATGTTCATGGTTGTACCAGGCCACGAAGCTGTTCACCCAGTTCCTGGCCTGCTCCAGCGTGTCGAAGGGCCGCTCCGGCCACAGCGGGCAGTACTTCGCCGTGCGGAACAAGGCCTCGGCATAGGCGTTGTCATTGCTCACCCGCGGGCGGCTGAACGAGGGCATCACACCCAGGTTCTGCATGGCCGCCAGCATGGTCGAGCCCTTCATCGCGCTGCCATTGTCCGAGTGCAGTACCAGCGGCTGGCCTGCTCGCTGTTCACGTAAGCAGGCCTGGCGTAGCAGCTGGGCGGCCTGCTCGGCGCTTTCACTTTCATGCACCTCGTTGGCCACCAGCTTCCGGCTGTAGACGTCCTTGATCATGTACCAGTAGAAGTAACGGCCCTTGACCGTGGTCGGCAGCCAGGTGATGTCCCAGCACCACAGCTGGTTCGGGCCGTCGGCCACATGGGTCGTCAGCGCTCGTTTCACCGGTGGGCGGCTACGGCCGCGCGGATGCTGCTGTTCGGCGTCCTTCAGCAACCGGTAAAAGGTCGACTCCGAGGCCAGCCAGGTGCCCTGATCGGCCAGCCGCGCCACGATCTGCTGCGGCGGCAGGCTGGCAAACTCGGGCTGGTTGGCGACCTCCAGCACGCGGCGGCGCTCTTGCGGGGTCAGCTTGTTGGCCGGCTCAGCTCGCTGTGCCGAAGGACGCCGATCCTCCGGGCAGTGCTGCCAGCGCTGCAGGCTGCGCAGCGACAGGCCCAGTTCGGCGCAGGCCTGCGCCCGCCGCGCTCCCGCCGCCACGGCGTCCTCGATCAACTGCAGCGTTTCACGGCGATCCGGGGCGCTGATCATTCGTCCTCGTCCTTCCCCCAGAGCGCCTCGGCTTTTTTTCGCAACACCAGCAGAGCCGCGGTTTCTGCCAGCGCCGCATCCTTGCGCCGCAGTTCACGCTCCAGCTGCTTGATGCGCTTCTTCGCGGCCTTTTCCTCTTCGCGTTCGCGCCGGGTCTTGCTCGGCTGAGCCAGGCTGTTGGCCTGCTCGCAGGCTTCGCGCCAGGCGTTGATCTGCTCGACATACAGGCCTTTGCGCCGGCAGTACTCCGCCAGCTCAGCCGCATTGAGGCTGGCGCTTTCCAGCACCACCCGAAACTTGTCCAGGCTCGACCACTGGTCGGCCTGCTGTCCATCTCCCGGCACCACTGCTCCCGCTGCTCTGGCCTGTTTGCGCCAAGCATACAGGGTGGCATCAGTAATGCCTGTCGCTTCCACCAGCTCCGGCACCGTCCGGTTCAAGGGCGGCATCATCTGCCGCACCACCCACTCCCGATGCTCTATCGAATAACGCGCCACACGGCTCTCACTTCCGCCCACCGACCAAGACTCATCGAATCAACTCACACGACAACTATCCTGACGCGGCGGGTAACGACTAATACTGAAGGGCGCCTGGTAATCAGGCCTGCGGAAGCCTGGTTTGCTCTACCCAAAAGCATTGCACCAATCATGAAGTCCTTGGCGCAAGCTGCAGATTCCTCTTGGCCTTATAAGAATCCAGCCAACGCTCCGGCGATACCCGTAATGCACGGAGTCATCAAGCGGCACCGTCTGGGTCCGGAAATATTTAAAAATGAAACAACTTTGTTGAGGTCTTCTGCAATATTTGCCGCCATGCACGAGGGTCAATTAGACCGAAAAACGCTTTCTGCGATCACTGGAATTTCAAAGCAAACAATTTCGGAAATGGAGTTCCTGGTTCCAGCTGATATTCATAGTCTGGTCAGTCACGACCTTGTCGCGGCCCGTAATCGTGCAATCCTCGGGAACGATGATGACTAGCCAGGTGTGGTTCGTGTATTTGCTTGGTTGTCGGTCTGGACGGGTCTACACAGGTGTGACTCCCGACTTGGCGGCACGTATTGCTAAACATCAAAACGGCACTGGTGCGATGTTTACGCGCCTTAATAGACCGGAACAGTTGTTGGCAGCAAAGGCTTTTCCAAGCAAAGTAGAGGCTATGCAGCTTGAGTATCAGATTAAGCGATTAGGTCGCTCGCAAAAATTACTTCTCGCATCTCGGTGGTGTGAGGAGTACCCGCTGGACAAGCTCGCGGAGCAGTTTCCGGCGCTCGTCGAGTACGTCGTATAATTCGTACTGTCGGTCGGGGATAACTGATCCAATCTGCACGCCAAAAACGATAGCAGAAAGCATCGCCCAATCAGGGATGGCGTTGATCCGCTCAACCATCTCTCCGCACTCAAAAGCCCCCAGCATTCCGGCCATAGGGTGAAATGAGGGGAAGGTGTTGGACATCAACTTAGAGATGGATTCTTTCGGGTTAATGCCGCAGGAGAACAGTGAATTCCCCTGATCTAGGGCAAAGAGCACATTGGGTTCAATCTCTTTGTTTTCTTCAAGCTGCCCCTTGATATTCAGATCACGATCTTCATTTCCGATCCAAAGGTCAAAAACGGCAAGCTGAGCGGCTTCCAATGGATAGCGTTCGCACAGCCGCTTGAATTGCCAGTACAGCCCTGTTTCGTTGTATGCCCCGATAGGCGCAGCTGGCGCTTCATGGTCGGGGGTCGCTTCAGTAAAGTCGAATATCCGCGTGTTTTGATCAGCAACCCAAAGGCTGGCAAAGCGTGACACCGTTGTATCGGAGATGTTTTGCGCAGCCACTCCCATTGCCACTGGTAAGCCGAGAAACTGAGCCAGACGGTTTGCAACTAGCTCGGAATAAACCTGTGTAGGGTTCTCGTCTCCATCGCGCTTGACGGCCACTTGAAGCTGGCCACGTCGAGCCTGCGTCGTAGAACGTTGTGCGAGATCGGTCTCATCTCCGATCAATAGATAGCTCAGTATCGCCACAGTTGATCCTCAAGGCTGCTCAAAGGCCCAGTCGTCTGAGAGCCTCTCAGCCTGGTTCACAACCCGCTCAAGGGCGTCAGGGGCGTCGTCTGGTGGATACTTGTGAGTTTTCAGTAGAACCTTGATCATCAGCCGCATGCGTGCGCGAGCATCACCGCGCTTTTGCCAATTGATGGTGGACGATTTGCGTATCTGGTCGGTGAGTTTTACGGCTAGAGAACGCAGCACTGGGTGACCCAGTTCGCGCACGGCTGATTCGTTAGCGGCCAGCGCTTGATAGAAGGCCCATTCTTCATCTGTCAGATCATCTGGTGGCTTCGAGGCATTCAGCTCCTTGGCTAGTTTGATCATTTCCTCGATGATCTCTACGGTATGGACGCCTCGATTCTGGTATTTGTTGATCGCCTCTTCCAATTTCTCTGCGAACATTGATTCCTGCATGGCGTTTTTGCGGCCTCGCGCTTTAATCGCATCATTGAGCAATCGCTCAAGCAGCTCCGAAGCCAAGCTTTTTTCTGGCATAGCGCGAATCTGTTCGAGGAAGTCTTCATCAAGCAGGCCAATATCGGGCTGGTCTATACCCAGCGTGCCGAAGAGGTCGGTCACGCCATCCACAATGACGCCCTTGGCCACGAGCTGTCGCAGAGCGGCTTCTTTCTCGGCTTTGGAGCGTCCTTTGCCGGCGGCGGTATGCTTGCGCAGTGATACCGCTATGGCCTGCATGAAACCGATTTCCTCACGCAGCTCCAGGGCTTGTGGCCGGGTTCCGGCCAATGCCTGTGCCTTGCCCAGCTTCGCCACGCTGTCCAAATACGCCTTCACAGACCAGCCGTGCTTGTCGTTACCGTGCGTGTCAGTCTTGTCCTGCGCCTGGCTGAGGATGTGGTTCATCGCCGGGCCAAGCAGCTTCAGGGCAGTCTTGGCATCGGTAAAGCCCTCATAGTTGAAGCCGGAAAAGAAGGTCTTGCGCACAGCATCGATGGTGTCCAGCAGAATACCCAGCGCCTCACCGGATACATCAACTGGTGGCTTGTCGGTATTGGCATCTCGGGTGTAGGTTTTGATGGCTTTCTTCAGCTCTTCACCCAGGCCAATGTAGTCCACTACCAGTCCGCCGGGCTTGTCCCTCCACACGCGGTTCACACGGGCGATGGCTTGCATTAATCCATGGCCTTGCATCGGCTTATCCACGTACAGTGTGTTCACCGGCGGGGCATCGAAGCCGGTCAGCCACATATCGCGGACGATGACCATTTCCAGCTCGTCGTCCGGATCACGCAACCGCTTCTTGAGCAAATCGCGTTCGTGAGCTTTGGTCTGGTGGCGCTGGAAGTGCTGCGGGTCAGAAGCGGTGCCGGTCATCACCACCTTGACCTTTCCCTTGGTCAGCTCCATGCTGTCCCAGTCCTCGCCAGCGCGCCGACAGATAGCCTCATAGAGCCGCACAGCGGCTTCTCGGCTGATGGCCACCACCATGGCCTTGCCCTGTGGCATCGACTCCCTACGCAGCGCCCAGTGCGTCATAAGATCCTCGGCCAGGGTGTCCAGCCGGCCATCGGCCATCGCAATGGCTTCCAGGCGGGTTAGGCGACTGACCGTGCGGTTGTTGTCTTCAACATCCTCAGCGTCGGCATTGGCCAGAAACTCTTCCTGCAATGCCTGCTTCTCAGCCTCATTAAAGCTGAGGTCGATCACACGAGATTCATAGGAGATTGGCACAACTGCGCCGTCTTCCTGCGCGGCCTGCATATCGTAAACATCGACATAAGTACCGAACACGGCTTCAGTGTCGCGATCATCCAGTGAAACCGGGGTGCCGGTCATGCCCAAATAGATTGCGTTCGGCAGCGCATCACGCATGTGCTTTGCCAGACCGTATTTTTGTTCGCCAGTCTTTGTGTCTGTCTTGGCCGTGATACCGTACTGTGTGCGGTGAGCCTCATCCACAATCACCACCACGTTGTCGCGGTCGCAGAGGTTGGGTACGCGGCTCTCGCCCGGTTTCGGCGCGAACTTGTTGATGGTGGTAAAATACAGGCCGCCGACTTCGGTTTCACCGAGCATAGCTCGCAGATCGTCGCGATCCTCTGCTTTCCTTGGCGTGGCTTTCAGTGACTCGCTGCAACCGGCAAAAGTCTCGTATAGCTGGTCGTCTAGGTCGATACGATCAGTGACCACCAAGATGGTCGGCGCACGGAACACTGGGTGATCGCGCAATGCCATGGCGTAGAACACCGCCAGAAAGCTCTTGCCCGAGCCTTGCGTGAACCAAACCACGCCGCCTTTGCCATCGCGTTGTGTTTGAAGAGCGTCTACGGCACGAGCGACGGCCTTATTGACACCCTGGTACTGGTGCCACTGAGCTATGACCTTGGTCGATGGCGAGCCGTCACTGATGGCATAGGCCACAAAGCCCCGGAAGAAACGCAGCAGCGTTTCCGGCTCCAGTAGGCCACGTGTCAGCACCTCCAACTCCATCAGGCTGCGGTCAGTGTTTTTCTGGCCGTTGATCAGCCGCCAGAAACCATGCCGGGCGAAATCCGCCGTCAGTGAGCCATAGCGGGCATTCACGCCATCACTGAGCACGTTCAGCAGGTTGTAGTGGAAGAGCTGCGGGATATCCGTCTTGTAGGTCTGAATCTGGTTGTAGGCTGCCTCAATGTCCGCATTCTCGTCAGCGGGGTTCTTCAACTCGATCACGACCAGCGGCAGGCCGTTGATGAAGATCACTACGTCGGGGCGGCGAATATTCTGGCCGTGTACGGTGAACTGCTGTACCGCAAGCAAATCGTTGCTACGGGGATTGTCGAAATCGATGACTTTTAGGCGTTCGATGCCCCGGTGCCCATCGCTGCCGACAACCTCAACCTCGACGCCGCCGCGAATCCAGCCATAGACCTCGCGGTTGCCGTCCGTAATGGACTGATTAGCGTAGTCGGCAAGCTTGGAGACCGCAGCGCTCTGGGCCCCAGCTGGTATGCCAGGGTTCAGCCGTGTAATAGCCGCCTCGAGACGCGGGCGCAAAACAACCTCGGTATACTTGCTGCGAGCCTCTTCCGAGCCTCCAAGTGACACATCCTCTCCCGTCAGACAGGTGTAGCCGAGACTTTCCAGCCATTCGAGGGTAAGAGATTCGAGATGATCTTCTTTCATTAGAATGCGTCCATAATTCTAAAATATGCTTAATTATCATTATGTTAGTTTTGAAAAGCCAGTGTTCTGTACGGGTAAGCCGCATTGACATCAATTATCACTTAAATTACAGTGCGCTCAGCTCATCAACCATGTGTTGAAGGAGTTACGAGGCCGTCCCCTGGGGCGGCTTCAGCCTTTCTGGGCTGCCCAAAATGCTTCGTACCGTTTCTTCAATTTCCGCTGCTGATGCTCCCTCTCCACTGGGTAGGCCGTCCAAGGTAGTACATAATTTCCTCGGTCGGCGACAACCATCAGATAACTAAAGTCCTCAAATGAGAGTAAAACTCTGGTCTCATTACGGCGTTCTTCTGCCCACCAGATAAGTCTCGCTTTTGAATCACCTGGAGGCAATTCATCGTGTTCCTCCATCATAGGACTGGGCCAGCGGATGTGCTCACAACGCCGCAAATCGGGTGTTCTGTCTTCCTCTGTGCTCCCCTCAGAAATCATGTGCCAAAACGTGGCGCTTTTTCCATCGTACTCAGGGTGACGTTTCAAGCCGACACGTTTATTCAGCCACTTCGGTTTGGATGTAACAAAGTCCTTTTCAAACGCTGAATGCAGCGCTTCAAGGTACTCATTCCAGTCGCCGTTAAAATCAGAGAAGAGCATTAAGTCCGGCAGCCAATCATCACTCATGCAGATAGGCTCCAGATTGGCCGCGCCACAGGAATAAATTGAATTTTGGCTCCCTAAGGAGGGTGGATGCCTTTAATGAGTACCCGGAACGTTGGCGAAGCCGATCAATAAAGTTGTCTTTCCCCGCATTGCCTGATAAATCGCGATTAACGTAAGCAACAGCGCCAAGCAGTAGGTCAGATAGCTGCAATTGCTCGACGGCATGAGATTCCACAACTTGTACACGCTCTATAATTTCACGGTCGAAATCATAGAGATTATTGCAGAGCACGTCGTGGAGCTTGCTGACTTTCTTGGCGCTTCGGGTATCTTTCTTGTCAAGATATATGCGATGGCCGGTCTGTGGCTTGATGATGGGTTCTAGTAACCGGAAAATCATCTTGAAATACCAGTCATCGTGATCCTGATTAAACGCGCCGTGATTCAGGCAGGTTTTATCTGCAACAACAGCTCTAAATGACAAGTCATCGTCATCAAAGAAGTAGTCCAGCCAATCACGATAGAAGGCTGCTTTGGCTGGCGAGACTTTGTTCCACTTGCATTCAAATGATGGGGCGAATCCGTGATCCTGCTTGATTTCCCGGAGCCTGACCGCAATTTCACGGGCCTTGTCTACAGGGCAGACAACCGCCCCCAGCACCATGATTTTTTCGCCATCATTAGGAAGGTGGCAGCTTTCATCGCAGTATATATTGATAGATTCTGTCATTGTGCCTCTAAAGCCCCGGAGGCTTTCAGTCTGATGAAGAGGCGCAGCACTCTAATGTCGTGCTCAGTGCTCATGGTTTTGCCTGCATTTTGTCGATTGATTTCTTAATTTCTTTGAGTTGATCAGGTAGCTGAGTGATGCTGTAGAGCGCCTTCAACTCTTCTGTTTCGTCCTTCAGCCCCCAACTGAATACCGTAGTGTCGATAAGAAACTGGTGGTTGAGCTTACGTCCACGTTCGTCTTTGAAGTGAATCCTTCCTCGCAACCCGTCAGAACGGTCTTTTACGTCGGCTGCGACCTCATGCGAAACATCCAGCATCGTAGCTATCGATTCACCCGGAAGCAGCAAACGGATCGCATTGTCACGCCCAGTCGCGAATTCCTTCGGGGCTTTCTTGCCGCCTGATGAACCGATAGGCTGTGCCCCTTCTTCCCAGTCGATGTAGACATCATGTGCCGCCGAACCGCCTGCATTTTTGATGCGAAGTAGCACGAGCCCCATTCTGCTTCGGAGATCAAAGAATGGATACGGGTACGGACGTAGTTGTGCCTCTGCCAACTCTGCTGCTCGGAACGCCACCAATGAGGCCAGAGCCGCAGCAAATACTGCCGCAGCCCCAGTGAATGCATTCACAAAGTCGTCGTCATGAGTGATGAAAAACTTGTGTGCTGAAAAGTAGGCTGCCGCCCCAGAGAGTGCGAGAACAAACCACGTGGCGGCTTTTGCTAACGGAACCAGACTCAAGATGTAATGAATCTTTTGTAACCTGCTCATTCCGCCATCTCCTGTCCGGTTACGGTTTCGGTCTCTGGTAGACGGAGTTTTCCGGAAATAAGTCTTGGCAGAAGAGTGTCTCGGAGATCGGCAAGCCGGATGGATTCTGCGTCTAGGTTGGCGATTGTGTCGAACAGAGGGCTTGCAAGACTGCTAAACGCACCCAGCACATTCACCGGTGGTCGAACTAACTGAATAGGCCGAAAAGATTTTTTGCTGATCTCTTGGAAAGTCGAACCGTTGGCGTTGCCAACAATCAAGTCCATAAAAGTCTTGGCCCACAGCATCAGGAATGCGCTGCTCGCGCCATTGATCGGCTTCATGGCAATGAAACCTTGGTTGATAGCTGTCTGCACCTGAGTGATAGCCAAGTAACCGATGGGTGCGCGAGAGGAGAGCAAGACGGTTCCCTCCGGCAATAGGCCAGAGCTGATTTTCGCAAGCCCCTCGTCGGTGATTTGCCGCGAAGTGCCCCAGAGAACCGGGGCTGATAGAGCGGACAGGTCTTTTGGAGTAGCCCAGAAATGCTGACCTTCATCCCAATATTCGGAGTTTTTGGTTGATGGGGTTGCACCGCCTACGATTTCACACAGGTCAGCGATTGCGGCCACCTCCCACCCCTTCGGAATCAACCCCAGCTCGCTTTCGACGAGTTCATCCGGGAACAGGGCGGCAGTGTCGGCGTCCATGCCGGCGGGGGCGCGGCCTTCCATCTTGGCTTTCACCGGGTCGAAGTCCACGAACCAGGATTTGAAGATGGCGCGGGCCATGGCTTCGAGGTCGGTGGCCAGGGCGCGATTGTTGGCGATTTTGTCAGCAATGGTCCGGAGGAAATCGCCAACCTGATCTTGAATCGGCTTCGGCGGACAGTAGAGCGGGATCTTCTCCAAATTGCTCTTGTTCAGTTTCGGAATCGTCGATCCCGACACAAATGAGGCCAGTGGCGATTGATTTATCGCCGCTTCCAAGAACCAGTTATTTGAGATTTCATTCGCCCGAATAATATGCGCGTGGTTATTCACCCAGAACTTGCCCGTTGCAATCTGGGCAACGGGTTCATTTCGGCTCCGAAGGTTCTCTCCATCCTCGGCGACCAAGACAAACTCTCCGTCGAAGATGTAGGAATCGACATAATCGACGATTCCCTGCGCCCCGTAGTAAGGGTAAGGCCCAGCCTTTCGAAGTGAGGATTTGATCGGAACACGCTGCCGATTCAAGTTCACGACCATTTCGGCGAGCGGACGAGTCGGGAATTCAGATCTCATACCCAATCCCCACTAGCTGCTGACGAATCTCATCCTCCAGCTCCCGTCCTCGCGCCATCCGCTCAGCCAGACGCGCTGTCAGCTCCGCCATCTTGTCCTCGAAGGCTTCGTCGTCATCGTCCATGTCCGCAGCACCAACGTAGCGCCCCGGAGTCAGGGCGTAGTGATGCTTTTCGATGTCGGCCCGCGAAGCTGACATGCAAAAGCCCGGTTCATCGGCGTAGACCTGACCGTCGCTGAAGACGCTGCCGCGCCAGCGGTGGTAGGTCAGCGCGATGGCGTGCAGTTCGTCATCAGTGAAAGCGATCTGGGTGCGGGAAAGCTGCTCATCGCCCTTCTTGCGGCAGTCGATGAATAGCATCTGGCCCTTGCGGTCGATGGTGCCGTTCACGCCCGCGCCCTTGTCCTTGGACAGGAACCACAGGCAGGCGGGAATCTGGGTGTTGCTGAAGAGCTGCCCCGGCAGGGCCACCATGCACTCCACCAGATCACCGGTGATGAGGTTTTTGCGAATCTCGCCTTCGCCGGAGGTCTGCGTGGTCATCGAGCCATTGGCTAGCACGATGCCGGCCCGGCCACGCTGGGACAGACGGCTGGCCATGTGTTGCAACCAGGCGTAGTTGGCGTTGTTCTTCGGTGGGATGCCCCACAGCCAGCGCGGGTCGTCGCTGAGCGAATCGCCACCCCATTTGCTGATGTTGAAGGGTGGATTGGCCAGGATGTAGTCCGCTCGAAGATTGGGATGCTGGTCGTTGGTGAAGGTGCTGCCGTAAGCGTTGCCCAGATCACCACGCAGGCCATGCACCGCGAGGTTCATCTTGCACAACTTGCGGGTGGTCGCCATCAACTCCTGACCGTAGATGGGCAGGTCGCCATCCTTGCCTAGCTGCCTTTCGTGAGCGTGCATGAACTTGACCGACTGCACGAACATGCCGCCGGAGCCACAGGCGGGGTCGTAGATTTTGCCCTTGAAGGGAGCGAGAATTTCCACCAGCAGGTTGACCACTGATTTAGGTGTATAGAACTCCCCGGCCTTCGCTCCCTCAGAACGGGCGAATTCGCCAAGAAAGTATTCGTAAACCTCGCCGAAAATATCTCGGCTGCCATGCTTGGCAGGATCGAATTTGAGCTTGGCCAGCTCTTTCATCAGCTCACCAAGTTTCCCAGCTTCAAGCTCTAGGCGGCCAAAGTCACGGTAAAGTACACCGGCCAGCTCCGGGTTCTCGTCCTCTATGGCCTTCATGGCCTTGTCCAGCCGTTGGGCGAGATCATCGGCGGCAATATGCGCCAGCAAATCCTCGTAACGCGCGCCTTTTGGCACCCAGAACACATTGTCCTGCGTGTAGGCATCGCGGTCAGACGCAAGCTCAGTCGCCATCTCCTGACGTAGCTCAGGATCGACTACATACATAGGCGAATCTGGTTCTGCCAGGCGATTCTCAATTACCTTGCCCTGGGCTTTAAATATATCGCTGACATACTTCAGGAACACCAATGCCAATACGGGGTACTTATACTCTGCGGCTGCCACGGAACCGCGTAGAATATTGGCGCTATTCCATAGCGTGGATTTGAATTCTTCGTTGGTCATTGATTTTTTCCCGAGAAATGGTTCTGCACATATTCAACAAGCCTCGGCCCTTCGAGCTCGTCGGTCGCTGGATTTGTTCGGACATAGAACGAGCTGCCGTTGAGGTAGCAGGGAGACGGTGATGAGTCGCAAACTACTATTAGTACCGTAGCTCCTGAGACATCCACTAGGCGTTGATGGATGAATGGATAAAACTGCTCACCTATGCTTGCTTTGAGGCAGTTCTTGAAATGGAGCATGAATTTATCTTTGCTTTTGAAGAACTTTCCAATTTCGTCCTTAACACCGGTTACAGCGCTATTATCAGCTACGCCGATCAGCAACGTTCCACCATTTGTGTTTAGAAAAGCGGCTATGGTTTTAAGTGATGACAATTCAATACGCTTTTCTTTTGTTCCCTTCCGGGTGTCCAAGCAAAAGCTTTCCTTGAATTCAAGGGTCGCAGACTCACCTTCGCGAGCCATATTCATAACGCGTTCCGCTTCAGATAGCCCGTTGACCTGTTCGAGCATGCCGTCAATTTGAAACCTGATCGCGGCTGCGTTACGTGGATTTAAAGCAAGCTCCTTCTGCAATTTCATAATCGCGCTGGTAAGCGTGTTGATCCGTTGATGAGAGAGAATGATCTCCTCCTGCTCTTGGATCTCCGGAAGGGCGACATTCGCTTGCAGCAAAGACGATTTGTTGAGTTTCTGTATGAAAGCGCCGCGGGTCAAAGACTGTAGAATAAGCCCCCCAAGGTCGGATTTAAAAAACGCAGCTACGTACTCACTTTTGGCGTGCGCAGGCAGCTCTACCTGAAAAATGTTGTGGTGCTTTATGGTTAGTTCAGAAAGATCATGTGTTACCGGCGACGATCCGAGCATGGGAAAGTAAACTGCATTGTCCTTATGGATTAGTGTTTCGCCTGAGCGCACGGTATTAATTTCTTCCGCAAGCTCACCAAGTGCATAGGTTTGGTATTGCTTGTACTGGGTCTCTAGCCTTTCTAGTTGCAATTTGGCCTTTAAACTTTCAAATCCGGCGAATATGCCACCGGCAAGGTCTATGCCTTCGGCAAGGGAATCAGCCGTCTTCCCCTGGGTGAATAATTGAGCGACCCTGCGAGCTTGTTCTTCCTCTTTAAGTTCCGCGACAAACAGCCCATCCTTCTGATCTCGTGTAAGTATTGCCAGAACTGGTCTGATGCTAGTACTGCTGAGGAGATTGCTAGATGTGTTGAATACACCGCTCAGGCGGTATCCTTCGGATTCGAGTGCCTTCAGGAAATTGGGCCCTTCTGCAAGCCCGAAAGCCGGAGGTTCCACAAGTGCGACGCATATTCCATCCGGCGTCAAATGGCTTAGGGCGCCCAGTATGAACAACCAGTTTCTACGCAGGGGGATTGTGGAGCCGCCGATCTTAACCCGTTCGCGCTCCATTCCGAGGGGTAAATCGGCAATTATGAAATCAAAAAACTCATTACTATCAAGCTTTTGCTGCCAGTCCAGACCGCTAACTTTCTGGTCTGCAGAGGTAAACTCCAATGAAGGATCGGTTGAAACCGAAATTAATAGAGAGTGTTCGCTATTCAGATTTTCCGCAAGCGAGGTGATGAAACTACCTGCGATTAACTTTGATTCCATGGCGTTATGCTCTCCCTACCCATTACCATTCGGTGAAATTACGCTGTAGCGCTCGCGGGGTTTTCCGGGTACCCCTCCCGCTGCAAAGCGGCATTGAGCGTAACCCGCGACACTCCAAAGTGTTCTGCTACCTCGGTCTTAGTAATGTCCGGGTTTTGCAGCATTGCAGCAGCTTTCTTAACGTCACTTTTTGACATTTTAGGCTTCCGTCCGCCTTTACGTCCTCTGGCCCTCGCTGCTGCTAATCCAGCCCTTGTCCGGTCGGCTATCAGGTTGTGTTCAAATTCGGCCAGCGCTCCGAAGAGGTGAAATACCAACCGGCCTCCGGCACTGCCGGTATCAATACTCTCAGTAAGAGACTGGAAGGCTATTCCTTTACCTTCGAGGCCGTGTACGATTTCTACCAGATCCTGAAGTGAGCGACCCAGCCGGTCTAGCCGCCAGACAACTAACGTGTCACCCTTGCGGAGGGTGCGGAGGCATGCTTCCAGCTCCGGACGAGAGCGAATACGCCCAGACATCTTTTCATGGAAAATCTCCTCGCAGCCAGCCGCTTTCAAGGCGTCAAGCTGAAGATCAGGGTTCTGATCCTGTGTAGAGACTCTGGCGTAACCAACTCGCAAAATAAAAGCACCTTTTCTGTACGAAGATTACTTTACATAGATTCTTTACGGCAAACAAGGCGGATTTCGCGTTTTTTGTCGTTTTCAGAAGACGGCTGCACTGAACGTCAGAAGCCGACTGCACTATAGCAGCGGAGGGGTTGGATCCATCAGGCAACGACGGGCTGCTGCCGGCCATCAGCGGACGCAGGGAGGACTTTCCGCAACCGGCCGTTCGATGCGGCACCGATGGCCTTCGCGCAGGGGTAGTGAATCCGCCAGGATTGACTTGCGCTGCCCTACCTCTCACTAGTGAGGGGCGGCAGCGCATCAAGCGGTGAGCGCACTCCGGCACCGCCAACTTTCAGCACATGCGTGTAAATCATCGTCGTAGAGACGTCGGAATGGCCGAGCAGATCCTGCACGGTTCGAATGTCGTAACCGCTGCGGAGCAAGGCCGTCGCGAACGAGTGGCGGAGGGTGTGCGGTGTGGCGGGCTTCGTGATGCCTGCTTGTTCTACGGCACGTTTGAAGGCGCGCTGAAAGGTCTGGTCATACATGTGATGGCGACGCACGACACCGCTCCGTGGATCGGTCGAATGCGTGTGCTGCGCAAAAACCCAGAACCACGGCCAGGAATGCCCGGCGCGCGGATACTTCCGCTCAAGGGCGTCGGGAAGCGCAACGCCGCTGCGGCCCTCGGCCTGGTCCTTCAGCCACCATGCCCGTGCACGCGACAGCTGCTCGCGCAGGCTGGGTGCCAAGCTCTCGGGTAACATCAAGGCCCGATCCTTGGAGCCCTTGCCCTCCCGCACGATGATCGTGCCGTGATCGAAATCCAGATCCTTGACCCGCAGTTGCAAACCCTCACTGATCCGCATGCCCGTTCCATACAGAAGCTGGGCGAACAAACGATGCTCGCCTTCCAGAAAACCGAGGATGCGAACCACTTCATCCGGGGTCAGCACCACCGGCAAGCGCCGCGACGGCCGAGGTCTTCCGATCTCCTGAAGCCAGGGCAGATCCGTGCACAGCACCTTGCCGTAGAAGAACAGCAAGGCCGCCAATGCCTGACGATGCGTGGAGACCGAAACCTTGCGCTCGTTCGCCAGCCAGGACAGAAATGCCTCGACTTCGCTGCTGCCCAAGGTTGCCGGGTGACGCACACCGTGGAAACGGATGAAGGCACGAACCCAGTGGACATAAGCCTGTTCGGTTCGTAAGCTGTAATGCAAGTAGCGTATGCGCTCACGCAACTGGTCCAGAACCTTGACCGAACGCAGCGGTGGTAACGGCGCAGTGGCGGTTTTCATGGCTTGTTATGACTGTTTTTTTGTACAGTCTATGCCTCGGGCATCCAAGCAGCAAGCGCGTTACGCCGTGGGTCGATGTTTGATGTTATGGAGCAGCAACGATGTTACGCAGCAGGGCAGTCGCCCTAAAACAAAGTTAGATGCTTTGCTGTGCGCACAAATTTCGGCCAGCAACAAGACTGTTTTTTTTCTTAAATCGAACCTAAAATTTCTTCGCGGAACTCCATGGAGAAATATTTTGAAAATTTGGTTATTTCTGGCTACGTCCATTATTTCTGAGGTCATTGCAACCTCTGCGCTCAAGTCTAGTGAGGGCTTTACTAGGTTAGTACCGTCTTTTATCGTCGTAGCGGGATACGCTGCTGCTTTTTATTTCCTGTCGCTGACACTCAAATCGATTCCTGTTGGAATCGCCTACGCAGTTTGGTCGGGCCTCGGGATCGTCTTGGTCACTGCGATTGCATGGGTTTTGCATGGTCAAAAACTAGATATGTGGGGATTTGTTGGTGTCGGCTTCATTATCAGCGGCGTTGCTGTGCTCAACTTGCTATCTAAGGCAAGTGTTCACTAAAACGGTCGCATCTAACCATTCCGTCGAGAGGGACCGCCCACAAGCTGCGCTTGCGGGTTCCCTTCGCGGCTTCGCCGCTACGGCGGCCCCTCACGTCAAACGTTGAACGACAGCTTTCCCAAAAGCTCTACGGCTGCTCTGGGTCGACACCGGTAATCGGATCGTTGCCGCACTGAACAGCGCCCCGTTCCAGGTCGCCTCCATTTATGCGGCTGAACCGAGGGAGAGCAGCTTTACGCCGTCTGGCCGCAGTTCGCCCTTGGGCGACACGTGCCGGTAGAGCGTCTGCCGGGTAATCCCGAGTTCTTCGCAGAGATCGCCCACCTTGGTTTCCGGTTGCCCCATGCTGGCCATCGCCAGGCGTAGCTTGGCGGCGGTCATCTTGAAGGGGCGCCCCCCTTTCCTGCCGCGAGCGCGCGCCGAGATAAGTCCAGCGACTGTTCGCTCGGAAATCAACTCACGCTCGAACTCGGCCAGCGCGGCAAAAATACCGAACACAAGCTTGCCGGCGGCAGTCGTCGTGTCGACCGCCGCACCGTGACCGGTCAGGACCTTCAGGCCCACGCTACGCGCAGTTAGGTCGTGCACGGTGTTGATCAGGTGGCGCAGATCACGGCCAAGCCGATCGAGCTTCCACACGATCAGCGTGTCCCCTTCACGAAGCGCCTTCAGGCAAGCAGCCAACCCTGGGCGATCATCGCGCCTGCCCGAGGCCAGATCCTCGTAAAGGTGCGCAAGGCTCACACCAGCGGCGATGAGCGCATCGCGTTGCAAATTGGTGGACTGGGATCCGTCCGCCTTCGATACCCGCATGTAGCCGATCAGCACCTTTTCACCCGTCACGTATACGTTCGATTATGTGACAGTGTGAGCCGGAAAGCTCTATCCGTCAAAATTTGTCACTTAACCCGTCATTTTGTTTAAGACATGCAAAGGGTGCATCAGGCAGGTAATGTGACAGAAATTCCGGCGGGATGCCTTCCTTCACGAAGGTGGCGCGCAACCGTTCCAAGGAAGCGGGATCGCGCCGACCATAGGAAGCCAACGCGAACAGCGAGCGTGCCGTCTCGGGGTTGTGTCGCGCTTCAATGATGGCCTCGTCGATGGCCTGGACTGCACGCTGCCAGTGATTGATGGGCTCGGGCTTCGGCGCTTTCGTCGGCAGGCCACTGGTGAACCCGGTTTGGGGCTCGGACCAGAATAGCTTTGCCTGCTCGCCTGGCGGGCTGATGTCCCTCACCTCAATCAAGCTGATTGCCGTTGCCGCCGCCTCCAGCATCTGTAACCGTACTATCGGATTCAGGGTTTCATACGGTCGCCACAGACTTTGCCCAGCACGCAGCGGATGCCCGCAGCCTTCCCAGACTTGGCGGGGATACCCCGCGCAGGTTCCGCACGCGGAAAGCGGGGTGTTCAGCTCATCGAGCAGCGTGCGAAGAAGTCGAAACCACAATCCGGCGTGGATGCGTCGGCGCGGCAGCTCCACGTGACCGGTTGTCAGTGCCTGCCAGGTACGCTGGTCCATCGCCGCAATCGCGTCGCTGGCGGTGCGCGGTTCGGCGTCGGCGTTCTCCCAGCCGAGAAACCGCCCTGGCACGCCCCAATAGGATTCCAGCCAGCAGCCATGCAGCGGGCAGCTCAGCATCAGGGGCAGCTTCCACGCGAGCAGTACGGCTTGGTTCTCCGGATCGCTCAGGCAGAGCGGACAGGCGCGGTTTATCGGCTGGCTGGGCAGCCAGGCACGCCAGCTCGTGATGGATCGCGTCTTACGGCGGAGTCTTGGCAGCAACACCGAGAGCTGAAACGCATAGGTTTCCAAGGCGTCTGGAATCTGGTCATCAAGGCTGTCCAGTAGCCAAGGCACCCATCCGGCGAAACTCATACAGCGCAGCCGGTCCAGCTCGATGCCGCTCCGCTGGGAAAGCAACGCCAGCAGCGAGAGTGGTGGCGCGGTGTCCAGGTCATCGACCTGGCCGTGACCAAGATCGTGCTCCAGCAGGTCGGGCTCCTCCATGTGATAGCAAAGGGCCACGCGGTTGAGCCATGAGGACAGCGCCTCGCCTTCTTTCGGGGCGGGATGCAGCGGCCAGCGCGGCGCAGGCTTCACATCAGTTCCCGCTCGAATTGCCGCCGCCGCTCGCTGGGTCCGGTGTAAACGGCCATGCTGAGTGTGCGATGGTTGATCGCTTCCTCGCCGCTCTCCACGGCGACGATGGCCGCCGCCATCAGCAAGTGCGCCAGTTCCCCTATGGTGCCCTCGCTGCGTGTGAGCAGGTAGCGAGCCATGTCCAGCGTGGCAATTGGGGAAGGCCGGCGCAGCGGGAGCGAAGCGGCGAAGCTGGCCAGCAGTGAGCAGCAATCGTCGTTGGCCTCCCATACCGGCAGCATCATCGGCTCGAAGCGATTTTCCAACTGGTCATCGGAGCGGATGGCTAGGTAGGCGTCGCGCGTGCCTACCCCAACCAACGGGATGCGCAGTTCGTTGCCGAGGAAGCGCAGCAGGTTGAGGAATTCCCGGCGGTTGACGCTGTTGCCGGCCAGCACGTTGTGCAGCTCGTCGATCACCAGCATGCGCACGCCGACCTTGCGCAGCAGTGCCAGAGCCAGTTGCTCCATTTCCGGCAACCGTGGGCGTGGGCGCAGCGGCGCGCCCATCGCGGCGAGCAGCGCGACGTAGAAGCGGATCACGGACGGCTCGGACGGCATCTGCACGACCAACACCGGGATGTGCTCCTGGTCGGCGTCGGAGCTGGCCGGGTGGGTGCGGCGGAACTTCTCGACGATCATCGACTTGCCATTGTTGGTCGGGCCAACCAGCAGCAGGTTGGGCATGCGTTGCTTGTTTGGCCACGCATAAAGGGCTTCCAGCCGGTTCAGCGCCTCGACTGCGCGCGGATAGCCGATCCAGCGGTCGGCGCGAAGGCGCTGGATGCGCTCGTCCGCCGGAAGACGGGCCAAGCCCTGGGCCGCCGGCAGCAGGTGGGACAGGTCGATGATGGGATATTCGTCCACGGCTACCACTCCTCAATCTGGTCGAACGGTTTGGCGGGTGGCAAGTTGTCTGCCTGCGGGTCGGCAATATCCGTATCCGGCGGAACGGGCTTGTCCGGCCGAGCTGATGTCTTGAGGTGCTGGCGGCGATCCGCGTCACGCCGCGCCTTGCGTGTGGCCTTCTGCGCGCTGGTCACAATCTCACGCATCTGGCCGATCATGCGGAACAGCGCCGACTCATCCACCTGTTCGCGCCCTTGCTGCCGCAGTTTCGCCAGCGCCTGCCGTTGTTCCCAGAGGGTGACAGCCGGATGCGACAAGGTACGGTAGGGAATTTCCAGGTAATGCTGTCCCTCCGGTTCCAGGACCCAGATACGGCTGATGTCGCGCGGATCGCGCCGGATCAGAAAGGACGGCCAGCGTTCACGCCGCGCAATCCACGGCTTGAGCGCATCGGCGTAGTAGTGGATGTGGTCGATGACAAAGCCGGTGCGGGTCAGCGTGCGCCGGAGGATCGGCAGAAAATCGACCAGGAACGAAGTAGCGCGTGTGACGACGGCCGGTACGCCGACACGCGCCACGGCCTCGGCCCAGCGCGCGGCCGGCGGTTGGAGCAGGCCGTTGTGCACCGAACCGTGGTAGGTGCCGACCGCCAATGTGAGCCAGCGCTCTAGCTCGCGCAGCGTCAGGGCGGCCTTGTTTTCGGAATCGTAGTCGCCGCGCTGGTCAGGGTTGGAGAAGGTCGTTCCCGGCAGTTCGTCGTGAATCATCTGCATCGCCGTGCCGATGATCCGTTCCACGATGCCGCCATAGTGCGGCTGTCCCAGCGGGCGATAGTCCAGCCGGATGCCATGCTGCTCGCAACCCCGGCGCAGGGCCTCGCTCTTGAACTCGGCCGCGTTGTCTAGGTAGAGCAGCAAGGGCTTGCCGCTCATCTGCCAATCCATTTCCACGTTCAGTCCTTCCAGCCAAGGGCGCTTGTCGCAGGCGACATGCACGAGGCACAGGCCAACCGAAACGGCAGACGGCGCTTCCAGCGTGACGACCATGCCGAGCACGCAGCGGGTGAACACGTCGATGGCGAGGGTCAGGTACGGGCGGCCAATAGGTTGCCGGTCGCGGTCATCGACCACGATCAGGTCGATGACCGTATGGTCTATCTGCACCTGCTCCAGCGGCGCGGTCACGGCAGGAGGCTCGCCGCCCACACCTTGTAGGTCACGAGCGGCATCCTGGCCTTCCCGCCGGCGGATGACCTTGCGCGGGTCAAGGCTAGCGATCCGTAAGGCCACGGTATTGCGCGCCGGCACTCGCAGTTTTTGAGCCTTGCACACCTGAGTGACTTCGCGGTGAAAGGCCGCTAGGCTGCGCTTCTGCTTGGTCAGGAACCGCTTTTGCAGTAGCTCGTGGATGACGCGCTCGACCGGTTCCGGCAAGCGCCCCTTACCTTTACCTCCACCGGACTGGCCGGGCACCAGATCCGTCACGAGGCCGCTGCCTTGCCGGGCACGCCGGATCAGAACGTATACCTGGCGCCGAGACAAGCCCAGCGCCTGAGCCGCCATATCGGCCGCTTCGTGCCCGACCGTCTCCGACTGCGCCAACGGACTGATGATCTCCGCACGACGGCGCGCACGCTCCCAAGCCTCATCAGGCAGAGTGGCCACGCCTTGTTCTGGAATCCGTGGGGTGTCCGTCGCCATGCTCACCTCGCTTTGGTGCACACGAGTATTGAGCATAGTCGAGATTGGTGCAGATCACTTCTGATATTGAACTGTCAGGAGCTGGCTGCACAACAGCCATTACGCCCAATCAACTGGTGCAGTCGTCTTCTGAAAATGACATCTGTGTTGTTTAGCGGGGTGCTTATTTTTGCTCTCAGGTGGCAGGCAAATTGGATAGCAAATCGAACAAAAGAAGAACTACGCCTGCTAAACACGAGTCTTGATGTGGAACGTGCAAGCTGGGTACTTGAGAGTCTAATCGAGTTAAAGACTGAAGAAATACAAGAAATGCCGAGCGAGTTGCTTGAAGCAGTTACCCGGAATCTGTTCTCAGAAGGTGCTTCTGCCCATCAGGTAGAAGCTCCGCTTAATGAGCTGGCTGACATCCTTCAGCAAGGGGCTAAGTCGGTCAAAATCAAACTTGGTGAAAATGAGGTTGAGCTGGATGCCTCAGCGCTGAAGAAAATTATCAAAGCCAGCGATAAAGCAAGCAGGTCGGCTCCCCAAACTTGATCACAAAGCCGGAAGGGGTGACACTAAGTCCATGACTTGGAATGAGTTTCATGAGAAAAACAAAGCTCTTCCGGTAACCTCCCTCCTAGAGGCTACTGCTATATGTCACCTTTCCTTTACCTATATGTCACTTAACCCGTTTTTAATTTGGCATTGGAGCCTTACCCCCGCCACCTGTTGTTGGTCTAGGTTGAGCGTTTCCAGCGCCGCGCATTCCCCCTTCAGCTTTGTAGCCGAAAGAAGTAACCATCGCTGTTACTCGATTGGTGCCGTTTTCGTCACCTGTGACTTCCTGGCCACCGTTTACCCACCGTAAACCACGCTCAAATAATTCATTCGGCAGTGAGAAAACCCGCATTGCAATACTGTATGCGAGGAAGGAGAGGGCGAGCATTCCACCAATGATAATGAATGGAGACGTTAGAAACCCTGACGAGATAATTCCTTGCATGTAGCTCGATAGCCACTTCACCAGGACACCGAGAGGGTAGATTACGACGAGTACAGCGAAGAAACCGGCTGATCGCAATATTGGGTTCAGGTACAAGCCAATCATGAGCATGTAACCCTGACGTGTATGCTCAGACCCCCAGCCCTCTTTTTCAGCGGTGCCGTGAGCAGACAACCATATTGGTGAAATTAACAGGCATTCGATATAAAACAGAATCCACGAGACGACACCCATAAGCCAAAAGAATAATGGGATGCTGGGTAAAACAACGGCCAAGATAAAACCGGCAATGACCAACGGCCCGAGAAGACCCTTGACTAGCTCTGCGTATCCCTCAATCGCGACATAAATGCCTTCTGCAACTCCTTTAGCTACCCCTGAAGCTGGACTGGCAACAGCTGAAATAACCTTACCAATTATCGGGATACCTGAACCCGCATCCCCAACTTTTTCGGCAACGTGTTGAACCGTAGTGTTAGCTGCAGCTGCAGCTGCAGGAACTAGAACTGTTGCGTGATAGCTAAGATCAATGAAGGAAACAAGACCTTGACCGGTAGATTGCATTTGGTTCACAAAGTCACCGTCATCATCGGTAACAAGATAGAGCATGACTGACTGTGAGAGACTAGAAATCCAAGACTTAAAGAAGCCAGACCCAGAGCTACCGGCTTCAGTAATGCTCACGATCTTGCCAAATGAATTGCCATCCAACGGCGGGGGCGTAAGCGACTTAGCAGCATCCAGCATTGCACGGTAACGCAGCATTAGATCGCCCAAGCGTTCATCGTTTTCAAATTGACCATCGCTCTGTGCTTCGATGTAATTTGGGCTAAGTGTTCTGGCAATCGTATTGATTAGCTTCTGATCGTTAGATTGTTGCCAGTACAAGGTGCCTAGAGCTGTCCAGCCAAGCGCCTTTATCTCTTCAGCCCATGCTCTACCTTGGTTGTCGGTAGCTACCGAGCTACGCGCAGCATTCACAGCTTCAGAAACTGCCTTTTGTACAGCAACGTTTGCCTTGGAGTATAAGGCGTTTAATTTTGCTGAGGCTGATGTAGCGTACTGGTTCGATTGAGTACTCATGCTGCTGAATGACTCTGGACTTCCAGTACCGTCTTGGAGACTCGCGAGCGAGGAAGAATCGCTAGCTAGGATTTGGGCTATAGCGGCGGCATCTGAGCGGATGGTATTGAATATACCAGTGAATTTTTGAGTTAAGAGCCTTGAGGCGACCTGTTCACTATTCTTCGACCGAGTGAGGGTATCTGCACCTGAAGTCCATTTATTGCCAGTAAAGAATTCCTGAGCGCCCTCCATTACCGTCGTTTCAGCACCAGGTGCGGTTATCTCTACAGCGCCACAATAATTAGGGATTGGTGCTGATACGCGGTACGAGCTGGTATCCGTGTAGTCGTAAGAAAAATAAAAGGTTTCACCAACCTGCTTGGTATTAACAGTTACAGCTTCACGACGAAGGCTTGTGTTGGTATGCAGCATACAGAGTTCGGCGGCAACAACCCCATTCACCAGATTCTTGTTGTCAGCCATTAAGGGTGGTGAATAGGCGCCATACGAGACCAAGTGATCAATACCCTTACCGCTCAAATATGAACCGTGCGTGTTGCCGTATTCAGCAATTTTGGTTACACCGTGTTGAAGGGTGCTATAGCCAGAGCCGAGGGGAACAAGAAGAATCGTAGCAACTGAAATTCGTATTGGCATCCAGAATGACGAGATTACTTGTCCGCCAGGAACACCCTTGTTGGCTGTCTGTATGACGAAATTGGCCCCGCCGACAACAGCTAATGTAGCCATAACAAATAGTGAGATTACACATATCACTTTTGCGATTGTGGCAAGGAGAGAAGGGGTGTCGTAATCCCCTTTTTCGTAGCTTCCATAGGTAACAAAATTCAAAAGCGCTTGACCAAAATCCTCAGGCCCAGCATTCATATTCCCAAGACTGTTTGCCGAGTCTGTGGCTTGAATGACCATCTCATCTGATACAGCTTGAGCACTTGCTGTGTCGCACGTAAAGAGCACGAATAACAGCAGCAAGGCCGCTATCAGGTATTGGCCCAGACCTTTCTGATTCTGAGTG
>LAZR01000682.1_pt1 | contig 24400 bp, 27 predicted proteins | sample 329461 | NCBI WGS metagenome assembly LAZR01 (sample SAMN03002196, study PRJNA259156) | marine sediment metagenome | biome: sea floor; feature: Hydrothermal impacted sediments; material: marine sediment; isolation source: Loki non-amplified sample from Loki's castle hydrothermal vent sediment ...
GCTACGTCTAATGAATCTTGTGATATATGTAGCACAAAAGATGTTGTATAAATACAACATTTTACATCTTCCCTATTGTGTCTTCTGGTTCGGCTCTCAACGACAGCTCTGAAATCGCATTGTCACGGGCAATATCGCCAGACTCAACACCTAGTTTGATCATCAAACGAACTTCATTGGCAGAGTCAGCATTACGAATCGCTTCCTCATAGCTAATATCTCCAGCCTTGTATAAATCATAAACAGCCTGATCAAAGGTTTGCATGCCGAGCTCTTTAGAACGCTTCATCACTTCCTTCACTTCATAGACTTTACCTTTTTCAATAAGGTCAGCAATTAGTGGCGTGTTTAATAACACTTCAACGGCAACAACACGCCCTGAACCATCTTTTTTGGGTATCAAGCGCTGTGCAATCACTGCTTTGAGATTAAGTGATAAATCGAGAAATAACTGTTGATGTCTCTCTTCTGGGAAGAAGTTGATAATACGGTCCATCGCTTGGTTAGCATTGTTGGCATGTAAGGTAGACAAACATAAGTGGCCAGTTTCAGCGAAGGTAACACCATAGTCCATAGTTTCACGTGTTCTGATTTCACCAATCATGATGACATCGGGTGCTTGGCGTAGGGAGTTTCTCAATGCAATTTCGTAAGAATCTGTGTCAATGCCAACTTCACGCTGCGTGACTACACAGCCTGCGTGGTTATGATTAAATTCGATAGGGTCTTCGATGGTTAGAATATGACCCGTACTATTTTGGTTTCGATAACCAATCATTGCCGCTAACGTCGTAGATTTACCACTGCCCGTTGCACCAACGAAAATCACCAAACCACGTTTTGTCATCGATAATTCTTTGATGATCTGTGGGACATTGATTTCCTCAATGGTGGGAATATCATCTTTTATACGTCGCATTACCATGGCCACTCTATTTCGTTGATAGAGGGCACTAATACGAAAGCGACCAGCGCCTTTTGTTTCTAAGGCATAGTTGCATTCTTTTTCTCGTTCAAATTCTTTTTTCTGCGCATCAGACATTGTACTGAGAACCAAGTCACGGGCTTCATCATCAGCCAAATTGTCCTGTGACAAGGTTGCCATGCGTCCGTTTACTTTTAACGTGACAGGCCTGCCCGCAGTAATAAAAACATCAGATGCATCATGTTTCACGGCGGCTTTCAGAATGGTTACTATTTCCATGCGCTACCCCTTAACGAAACATATCTTTGTTAACAGCACGTGGCAGTGCTTCTTGCTTGGTTACTTTTTGTCGTTTAACCAAATCCTGTAAACACTGATCTAGAGTCTGCATTCCAACCGCTCCGCCTGTTTGAATCGCAGAGTACATCTGCGGCACTTTATCTTCACGGATAAGGTTTCTAATCGCTGGCGTACCGATCATAATCTCATGAGCTGCGATTCGCCCGCCGCCCACTTTCTTCATTAAGGTTTGCGAGATAACTGCTCGCAGGGATTCTGACAACATAGATCGCACCATATCTTTTTCAGCCGCGGGAAAAACGTCAATGATTCTATCAATGGTTTTAGCAGCGGATGAGGTATGCAAGGTACCAAACACCAAATGACCTGTCTCGGCTGCAGTGAGTGCAAGCCGAATAGTTTCTAAATCACGCAGCTCACCGACTAGAATGATATCTGGATCTTCACGCAAAGCACTACGTAATGCTTCACTGAAACCGTGAGTATCACGATGCACTTCACGTTGATTAATAAGACATTTTTTGCTCTGGTGAACGAATTCGATAGGATCCTCTATCGTCAGAATGTGTTCATTATCTTTTTCATTGCGATAGTTAATCATCCCCGCCAGGGTTGTCGACTTACCAGAACCTGTAGGACCTGTTACTAAAACAATGCCACGATGATTGTCTGAAATTTGTTTAAAAATATCTGGGGCGCCAAGTTCTTCTAGAGTGAGAACTTTTGAAGGAATCGTTCTAAAAACCGCCGCAGCACCTCTATTCTGATTAAAAGCATTCACACGAAATCGAGCTAAACCTGGCACTTCAAATGAAAAGTCAGACTCAAGAAATTCTTCGAAATCCTTTCGCTGCTTATCATTCATAATGTCATAAACCATGGCATGAACTTCTTTATGGTCCATGGCTGGTAAGTTGATACGCTTAATGTCACCATCGACACGAATCATCGGCGGCTCACCTGATGAGATGTGTAAATCTGAAGCATTGTTTTTTGCGCTAAAGGTGAGTAATTCAGTAATATCCATCTACGATTCCTAAGCGGTTGCTAAAGTTTTCTGCTCAAAAATGCGAGGGGACTTACCATTAAAGCACCCATCACAGGCTAACAATATGACAGAGATAAAAAAACGTTTCCAGCACATTGATCACGAAATCAGACAAGCAGAACAACAAGCAAAAAGAGCAACTCATAGTGTTCAGTTGCTTGCAGTCAGTAAAACATGGCCAGCAGAACGTCTTCGAGAAGTGGCAGAGTTGGGACAACAACGTTTTGGAGAGAATTATCTGCAAGAAGCGCTAGAAAAAATAACTGCATTAGCAGACCTTAATCTAGAGTGGCATTTTATCGGCCCCATTCAATCCAATAAGACCCGCGATATCGCTAACCATTTTGACTGGGTTCATACAATAGATAGAGAGAAAATAGCCCGAAGACTAAATGAACAACGTCCAACGTCATTAGAAAAATTGAATGTATGTATTCAGCTTAATATTGATGATGAAGCCAGTAAGTCTGGTATTCCAATTGCTGATTTAATGCCACTCGCTGAAAAAATTGAACAAATGGAAAATCTACACCTGCGAGGCATTATGATTATCCCCGCGCCCACTGAAAACACGGAGCAGCAAACGACTACTTTTCGGCTGGCACAGGACCTCTTCAAAAAACTGCAAGCCATATATCCACAAATTGATACCTTATCTATGGGCATGACAAATGACATGTCTGCAGCTATTAATGCAGGTAGTACAATGGTCAGAATCGGAACAGCCTTATTTGGCTCACGCAATGTAAAATCACAGTAAATAATTCAATAGGTAAACAGATGGAACAATGCACAATCGCTTTTATTGGTGGCGGCAACATGGCAAGAAGTCTCATTGGTGGCTTGCTGAATAATGGCTATAGCGCTGATAAAATTCATGTCGCCGACGCTAGCACTGAAACACTTGAAAATATGACATCCCGCTTCTCAGTAACTACCTTCACTGATAACACAGCGGCTATCGCTGATGCTGACGTGGTTATTTTGGCCGTAAAACCGCAACAATTACAGACAGTCATTCGTCAGATTTCGCCCCATTGGCAGCAATCAAAACTTCTGGTTTCTATTGCGGCAGGTATTCGCTTAGTAGACATTGAGCGATGGTTAAATACAGATAAGGCAGCCATTGTGAGAGCGATGCCGAATACACCATCACTTGTTCAGGCTGGGGCGACAGCTTTATGTGCTAATAGTCATGTCAGCTCTCAGCAACACGAACGAGCGGAATCTATCCTACGAGCTGTCGGGCTTGCTTTATGGATCAACGATGAACAGCAAATGGATGCTGTTACCGCCCTGTCTGGCAGTGGACCTGCATACTTCTTTCTGGTTCTGGAAGCCATGCAAACAGCCGGAATGGAATTGGGATTACCAGAGGAGACTGCGCGTCTACTAGCCATAGAAACGGGCTTCGGAGCGACAAAAATGGCTCTGGAAAGTAACGAATCGGCGTGTGTATTGCGCCAGCGAGTCACCTCTCCAGGAGGGACCACCGAGCGTGCCTTAGACACCTTTGAAGAAGGTGATTTAAGGGGGCTTTTCAGCAAAGCTCTCAAAGCGGCCGCAGACCGTGCAGATGAATTAGCCACTCAATTGGGACAAGATTATGACTAATGCTTACTTTGCCAATCCTCTGGTTTTCCTTGTCGACACATTACTTTATTTGTACATGGTGGTGGTCGCCCTGAGGCTGATTATGCAATGGGCGCATTGGGAGTACCATAACCCTGTCGTGCAATTTATTATTAAACTGACACAGGCACCAGTAAAGCAATTACGCCGCGTCATACCCGCTGCAGGTCGCTGGGATACAGCTACTTTGGTATTACTATTAATAGTGGCCATAGTGAAGATATTAGCTGTAGGGCTAATTGTCGGCATGTTACCTACTGGCGTTTATTGGCTTACGCTTCTTCTCGCAGAGTTATTTAAATTATTTGTGAATATCTTCACTGTCAGTATTCTTATCGAAGTCATATTGAGTTGGGTTACCCCTGCCGGAAGTTATAACCCCGTTGCGCCACTGGTGAGTCGAATGAATGCCCCTCTTCTCCGTCCAGTGCGTCGCATCATCCCTCCAATTGCAGGCTTAGACCTATCGGCACTATTTGTATTGCTTGGCTTGCAGGTCCTATCTATGTTGATACTGCCCGTGCTTGTTGGAGGTCCAATTTAATCAATATTGCGCTGTTTACACCCGGTGATTAGACTTAACGCTTTTTAGGAAACCGTTTTACATGCCAGACTCAATACCAGCCGATTCAGTTGGCTTGGTAAGCCCATCAAAACTGCATATCGATACACCAATCACTCTAGATTGTGGCAAAACCCTGCCTAGCTATGATTTGGTATACGAAACCTATGGCTCGTTGAATGGCGATAAGAGTAATGCCGTTTTAATATGCCATGCTCTTTCAGGTGATCATCATGCGGCAGGTTATCACGCCATGGAAGATCGCAAGCCCGGTTGGTGGGATACCGCTATCGGGCCGGGCAAGGCGGTAGATACCAATCAGTTTTACGTAGTCTGCTTGAATAATTTGGGTGGCTGCAAAGGCTCAACAGGGCCCAACACCATTAATCCAGAAACAGCTGAACTCTATGGCCCTGACTTTCCAATTGTAACGGTGATGGATTGGGTTAAAAGCCAAGCAGAATTAGCGGACTATCTAGGCATTGAACAATGGGCAGCTGTTATTGGTGGAAGCATGGGTGGCATGCAAGCAATGCAGTGGGCTATCAGCCTGCCAGATCGCGTTCGTCATGCCATTGTAATTGCTGCCGCACCTAAATTATCGGCGCAAAATATTGCTTTTAATGAAGTGGCAAGAACAGCCATTAAATCTGACCCAGATTTTTATGCTGGCCATTACATCAAAAACAATACACTCCCAAGACAAGGACTTGGCTTGGCTCGAATGTTAGGTCATATCACTTACCTGTCTGATGAGGCAATGGGCGCTAAATTTGGACGCGAGCTTCGTACAGGCTCTATCAAGTACGGTTATGACGTAGAATTCCAAATTGAAAGTTATCTTCGTTATCAGAGCGAGAGTTTTGCTGATCGCTTTGATGCCAATACTTATTTATTAATGACCAAAGCCTTAGATTATTTTGATCCGGCCAATGCTTACAGTGATGACTTAACCGCTACTGTGGCGAATATCACTGCTAAATCACTAATCATTTCCTTTACAAGCGACTGGCGTTTTTCACCAGAGCGTTCAAAAGAAATTGTGAATGCCATGTTAGCGGCAGGTAAAACCGTTAGCTATGCTGAAATTGAAGCTCATCAAGGCCATGATGCCTTTTTGATGCCTATTCCTCGTTACTTGGAGATTTTTTCCAGCTATATGCAACAAGTTGCGAATGAGGGAGATAAACGATGAATCTGCGTCTTGATCAGCAAATCATCAGTGACTGGATTCCTGATGGCTCAAAAGTTCTCGATCTCGGCTGCGGTAATGGCTCACTATTGAACCACCTTCAGCAACGCAATATCACTGGATATGGTTTAGAGATTGATAATAGTAAGTTTGCAGAGTGTATTAAAGCCGGTGTCAATGTGATTCAAGCCGATTTAGATGAAGGCCTGGCACAGTTTGCAGATCAGAGTTTTGACTTTGTCATTTTGTCGCAAACCTTACAAGCCATTCAACGTCCAGACTTTTTATTAGAAGAAATAGTCCGTGTCGGTAAAAATGGCATAATTGCTTTTCCCAATTTTGGCCATTGGCAATGTCGTTTACAACTCAGCTTGGGTGGTAAAATGCCGGTGTCAAAAACCTTACCTAATGCTTGGTTTGAAACCCCAAATATTCATTTATGTACCATCAAAGACTTTGAGAATTTATGCGATAGTCACCATCTGAATATACTCAATCACAGTATTGTGAATGATGAAAACAAACACAGTCTAGGTACACGTTTTCTTCCTAACTTGTTTGGGCATATTGCCATCTACCTTGTTCAAAAACAGATACCTTAATGAAACCATATCAACGAGAATTTATTGAGTTTGCATTACAAACTGGCGTATTAAAGTTTGGCTCATTTACCTTAAAATCAGGTCGTCAAAGTCCTTACTTCTTTAATAGCGGTTTATTTAATTCCGGTGCGAGTCTGGCAAAACTGGGACGATTCTACGCCCAAACTATTGCTGACTCAGATATTGAATTTGACGTGTTATTTGGGCCTGCATACAAGGGCATTCCGCTTGCCTCAACAACCGTCATGGCACTCGCTGATCACCATCAACGTGATATCCCGTATGTATTTAATCGTAAGGAAGTCAAAGATCATGGTGAAGGTGGGCAATTAGTCGGTGCTGAATTAACAGGCAAGGTATTAATCATTGATGATGTGATTTCAGCAGGTACTTCCGTGCGTGAATCGGTTGATATCATTCGTGCAGCGCAAGCAACGCCCGCAGGAGTCATTATCGCCTTGGATAGACAAGAGCGAGGGCAAGGCAAACTTTCTGCGATACAAGAAGTACAAGCTGAACACGGGATTCCTGTTCTCAACATCATTTCCCTGAATGACCTGTTGAGCTACTTGAAAGACAATGCCGAACTCAGTGAATTTTTACCTGCTGTACAAGCCTATCGCGAAGAGTTTGGTGTTTAGCTTAGCCAATAATTAGCTTTAATGAAATACACAGAGTTACTAGCTCAAATGCTCGTTTAATCCAGCGGTTGCCATGCTTGATGGCTAAATGTGACCCTAAGAAACCGCCCGCTAGTGATCCTAATACTAATGCTGGTATCCACTGCCAATAGATATCACCAAGCACTCCTAAAGTGATGGCTCCCGCTCCATTCCAAAACAGGCCGACTAAAATCAATGTGTAGGCGACTGCACGCTGGTAATCCAATCCGAACCACCCTACTAACCAAAGTGTCACAAAAAGTCCTGTACCTGAGGTTAGGGAGCCGTTGAGAATGCCTAGTAGGAATAACATCAGACCTCCCAAGCACATTCCGCGTATATCACGATGCTTCTCAGTATTATGCTGGCCTAGATCAGATTTCAATATTGAGTAAATGCCCAATCCCCCCGTTAAGACACCTAACGCAATTTCAGCCCACCGATCAGGGACAAGTAAAATTAAACTGCCACCAATCACGACACCAGGTAGTCCTGAGATCAGCATTAAAACGACGAATTGTCGTTCTAATTTTGAGGTTCGCATGTAACGTAAAATAGCCCCCAAACCCAATGCCACACTGGCTACTTTATGGGTTGCTAATGCGACACCAAAACTCAGCCCAAGAAAGAGTAAAATAGGAAACTGGATCAAACCTGCACCACCACCAGAAAAAGCGGAAAAGGTATTGGCTACCAATGAAACCAAAAACAGGATAAATTGATCTACAACATTCAACTTTACAATCTCAAGAAACGATAAATGATGATACAGACAAAATTTTTAATTTTCTCAAGCATGCTCTTACTCACGTCTATAAGCACGATTAGCTTAGCAGCAGGGCAACTCTATCGTTTTCCAGATGAAAATGGCACCTTAACACTTAGCACTACTCTTCCCGCCACAGCAGCGCAAAAAGGCTACGACGTATTAGATGCCACCTCTATGCGACTGATTGAACGTATCCCTCCAGCACTTAGTGAAGAAGAACTGCTCGAGCAAGCAACACAACAAAAGCTTGAAGCGGAAGCAAAGAAAAAGGCGGAGTTAGAGGCTGAAAAAGTCGCTCAGGCTAACCAAACACAACGCGTATACGATAAAACTCTGCTGACAACCTATCGAACTGAACAAGACTTAATTGATGCCCGAGACACTGATATTGCTTATCGACAAGAGCAAATCGATATCCATCAGAAGAAACTTCCTGATCTGAAACAACATTTATATGACGTTCAAAAGCAAGCCGCAGAACGTGAATTAAGCGGTGCAAAAATTACAGCTAATATGCAAAAAAGATTAACTGCAGCTGAGGAAGAAATTGTTATTCGTAAACAAGCCATAGCCGATTTGAAGCAGGATATTGAACAATTAACGACACGCTATCAGTCTGATTTAGAGCGGCTTCGCTTTCTCCTTAAAGGACGTTGATAGCTAAACTAGCGTATCCATGACAGATAACATGAGCTGATTCTCTGCATCTGTTCCGATAGTGATTCGAAGAAACTGATCAATTCGTGGCTTTTTAAAATGTCTGACTACAATTCCTTGTTTTCTCAGGCCCTGCGCTAGTTCAGCTGCGTCATAATCTGGATGCCGGGTAAACACGAAATTAGCCGCTGACGGCAACACTTCAAAACCTAATTCTTCTAATGCCGTAACCATCTTGGTTCGACTGTCGATAACTTTATTACACGTCTCAGTGAAGTATGCCTTATCTTTCATCGCTGCAATGCCGGCTGCAGATGCCAGAGCATCGACTGGATAGGAATTAAAACTATCTTTAACACGAACAAGTGCTTCAATAAGTTCTGGCTGACCAATAGCCAAGCCAAGCCTCAAACCAGCTAAAGATCGTGATTTTGAAAAGGTCTGTGTAACTAATAAGTTAGGGTACTGTTTAACCAAGCTGATGGCTGAAATTCCACCGAAATCAATATAAGCTTCATCCACTACAACAACAGAATCTGTATTGTTTTGCAGTAAACGCTCTATTTCAGCCAACGCTAAAAGTGAACCGGTTGGTGCATTTGGATTGGGGAAAATAATGCCACCATTTGGCTTAAGGTAATCATCAATATTAATTTGAAACTGTGCATTAAGTGCAACGGTCTCGAAATTAATCTGATAAAGCTGGCAATAAACTGGATAAAAACTATAGCTGATATCAGGAAATAACAAGGGTGCATCATGCTGAAATAGGGCATGAAAAACATGACCTAACACCTCATCGGAACCATTCCCAACAAAAACATACTCGGGGCTTAGCTGATAATAATCGGCGATGCTCTCTTTTAATTTTAGTGATGTCGGATCAGGATACAAACGTAAAGTATCACTCACAGCTTGTTGAATAGCCTGCAAGACCTTGGGTGATGGTCCATATGGGTTTTCATTGGTGTTGAGTTTCGTTAAGTTGGCCATTTTTGGCTGCTCACCAGGCACATAGGGTTGTAAACGATGAACGAACTCACTCCAATAACGACTCATATTAATCCTTCAGTCTGTATTCTGCTGAGCGAGCATGTGCAGTCAAACTCTCACCGCGGGCCAACACAGAAGCAATTTTCCCTAAGGTTTGTGCACCCTGCTCAGACACTTGAATAAGACTTGAACGTTTCTGAAAGTCGTATACACCCAATGGCGAGCTAAAGCGAGCTGTACGTGATGTTGGCAGAACGTGGTTAGGCCCTGCACAATAATCGCCTAAGGCTTCAGGTGTATAGCGACCAAGGAAAATAGCACCCGCATGACGAATTTTTTTCGCCATTTCCATTGGCTCATCAACTGAGAGTTCTAAATGTTCTGCAGCAATAAAGTTGGCCACATCAACAGCAATATCCATATTTTCAACATGAATTAATGCCGCACGATTCGTCAGTGAGGTTTCTATAATCGCTTTGCGTTCCATTGTCGGTAATAGTTTGGCAATAGACACTTTCACCTTCTCTAGAAAGTCAGCATCAGGCGAAATCAATATCGATTGTGCATCTTCGTCATGCTCAGCTTGGGAAAACAAATCCATTGCGATCCAATCAGGATCAGTTTTACCGTCGCAAATAACTAATATTTCTGATGGGCCAGCAATCATATCGATACCAACGGTACCAAAAACCATGCCCTTAGCCGTAGCGACAAAAATATTACCGGGACCAACAATTTTATCGACCTGAGGAATACTTTCCGTGCCATAGGCTAATGCTGCAACTGCTTGCGCTCCACCAATAGCAAAAATACGATCAACACCAGCTACAGCAGCAGCAGCAAGTACCAATTCATTCACCTCATTATTAGGTGTTGGTACAACCATAATTAACTCTTGAACACCTGCTACTTTGGCCGGAATAGCGTTCATTAACACTGATGAAGGATAAGCTGCTTTACCACCTGGGACATATAAACCTGCTCTGTCTAACGGCGTGACTTGTTGCCCCAATAAAGTGCCATCAGCTTCAGTATAACTCCATGAGCTTTGTTTTTGATGATCGTGGTATTGTCTGACGCGCATGGCAGCCGCTTCTAATGCTTGACGCTGTTCAGTGGGAAGATTTTCCAATGCTGTCTTTGCTCTATCTAGTGAAATTTCTAGATCAGCCATAGTCTCAGCATTAACGTGATCAAATCGACGACTATATTCCAATACTGCCTCGTCACCGTTAGTTTTTACTGCTGAAAGAATTTCTTTAACAATATCCGTAACTTTTTCGTCAGATACACCTTCCCAAGCAAGGATAGTTTCTAGGGCCGGCCAGAAATCGGCTTGTGATGCATCTAACTGTTTTATTTCAATCATTACCTTGTTCTCTTACCGCGTTGCGAATATGTTCAATAAAGGATTGCATACGTTTATGCTTCATTTTCATTGATGCTTTATTGACTACTAATCTCGAACTTATATCCGCAATATGCTCCATTGGTACTAAACCATTGGCTCGTAGCGTATTTCCGGTATCAACGACATCCACGATACGGTCAGCTAATCCAACGAGAGGGGCGAGTTCCATCGAACCATAAAGTTTAATGATATCGACTTGTTGACCTTTTTCTGCATAAAAACGACGTGTACTCTCGACAAACTTTGTCGCTACTTTTAGACGACCAGTATTTAATTCTTCATCAGGTTTACCTGCTGTCATCAATTTACAGCAAGCGATCTTCAGATCAACTGGTTCATAAAGCTCTGCATGAGGATGTTCCATCAACACATCTTTTCCTGCGATCCCGATGTCAGCGCCACCATATTCAACATAGGTTGGAACATCTGATGCTCTTACAATGATTAACTTCACATCATCATGATTGGTATCAAGAATGAGTTTTCGACTTGTTTCAGGATCATCAATAGGAACAATTCCAGCAGCAGCCAAAAGCGGTAAGGTCTCTTTGAAAATTCGACCTTTAGATAGCGCTAGAGTTAAGCCTTCAAACATGTGCATTTCTCGCTGAACTTGGTATGCGGCGAATTTTTGCGCCTAATTGTTGAAGCTTTTCTTCAATACATTCATAACCACGATCAATGTGATAAATACGTTCAACAACCGTTTCGCCTTCAGCAACAAGGGCAGCTAATACTAAACAAGCTGAGGCACGTAAGTCGGTCGCCATCACCGGCGCAGCAGTTAGAAAATCACGGCCCTTACAAACTACTGTATTGCCCTCTATTTGTAAGTCGGCACCCATGCGCTGCATTTCCTGAACATGCATGAAGCGATTTTCAAATACTGTTTCAACAATAGTGGCTTGGCCTTCAGCAATACTATTAAGAGCTGTGAACTGTGCTTGCATATCGGTAGGAAAAGCTGGATATGGCGCTGTTCTAATATTGACCGCTTTTGGACGTTTACCATGCATGTCTAAGCTAATCCAATCTTCACCGACGTCTATTGTTGCTCCGGCCTCTTCCAACTTCAATAAAACGGCTTCAAGTTGATTGGCATCAGTGTCTTTTAATTTTACTTTCCCACGAGTAATAGCTGCAGCAACTAAGTAGGTGCCTGTTTCAATCCGATCTGGCAAAATTTTATACTCAGTACCTGAAAGTGTTTTGACACCTTCAATGACCAGAGTTGCCGTACCGATTCCAGAAATTTTTGCCCCCATTTTGTTCAGATAATGAGCGAGGTCAACAACTTCTGGCTCTCTTGCCGCATTCTCAATGGTAGTGATGCCTTCAGCTAAGGTGGCCGCCATCATCAGGTTTTCAGTCCCGGTCACGGTGACTTGATCCATGAAGATATGTGCCCCTTTTAGGCCTTTTCCATTCGTTGCTCGGATATAACCATTCTCGACGCGAATATCAGCACCCATGGCTTCCAAGCCACGCAGGTGAAGGTCAACTGGGCGTGAACCAATTGCACAACCACCTGGCAATGACACATCAGCTTTACCATATTTTGCAAGGAGCGGCCCCAAGACCAAGATAGAAGCGCGCATCGTTTTAACTAAGTCGTAAGCCGCTTCGGTATCGGTTAAGGTTGTTGGGTCAATGACTACTCCGGAGCGTTCATCAACGGTCAAACTAACACCCATGCGGCCTAAAAGCTCAAGAGTCGTAGTGATGTCATGTAGATGAGGAACATTACCAATGCGAACAGGTGAGTCAGAAAGCAATGCCCCCATCAGGATTGGCAAGGCCGCATTTTTTGCACCCGATATGCGTATCTCTCCATCGAGAGCGACGCCACCGTTAATTATCAATTTATCCATTTGGATTAGACGATCTCTGCTTATGATTGTGGAGCGGATGTTTTTAACGATAGAGCGTGTATTTCACCATTGGTAAATTTATCGCCTAATGTTTCTTTCACCATTTTGTGTTGCTGAACAAGTGATTTTCCCGCAAAAGAAGCACTAATTACACGTGCATCAAAGTGCTGGCCATCATCACCCAACACCTCTACCTGAGCATCAGGTAGGCCGGTTTCAATCATATGTTTGATATCTGACGCTTTCATTGATTTCAACTTTGTTTGTATTAATTCAGTGGAAGCACTTCTTCAAGTGCTGAGGCTTTAGCAATAGCTAACATTTGCTCAGGAATATGCAAGAAACGAATCGTTTTATGCTTTTGTTTTGCCTGACGCGCCCACTCGATAAGCAGAGCTAAACCAGCACTGTCGGAGCGAGTCACATTTTTAAGATCGATTTCTATGTGAGTCTCATCATCGAATAGCGCTTTGGTTTCAGCCAGAGCAACGGTTGCTGACTCTAATGTCATTTCTCCTGAAATAACATAATGCTGCTTAGATTTATCTAGCTTAATGGCAAATAATTCAGACATTATTTCAACTTTGCATTTCGCTGAGCTAAATCAGCAATCAGCTGATCAGCACCTTTGTTACGAATTTCAGTAGCAAAACTAGAACGGTAGTTGGTCACTAAGCTAATACCATCAATTCGCACATCGTAGACTTTCCATTCGTTACTATCGTTTTCATACAGTGACAATGCCATCGGTATCGAAGGGCCTGACGGCTGAATGATTTCCATTGGCACATTGACGCGTTTGCGACTAAGGTCATCACGGAACGGTAACATATTGATTTGTTGATCTGAGTATTCCAGCATCGCAGTCGAGTATGTTCTGATTAACAGTAATCTGAATTCTTCAACAAACTGCGCTTGCTGTTTTTTATCTAACCCACGCCAGTTCTTCCCTAGAGCTAACTTAGTCATTTTTTCAAAATCAAAATAAGGCGTTAATTGATTTTCGACAAGCTTATATATTTTATCTGGGTCAGATTCTAACTCCGCCTTATTATCTTCTAATGACGTCAACATCGTATCAGATGCATCTTTAACCAATTTCTGTGGAGCAGTAAGCTCTTCAGCAATAGAATTAAAAGACACCGTTGTTAGAAAGGTCGCCAAAATAACCCAAGTTAATTTTGAGAAAAGAGTGTGCATTTTCATTATTCTCTGCCCTCTGCTTTACTGTAGAGAAATTGACCGATAACTTGCTCAAGTACTATGGCTGGTTGGGTTAGAGTGATGACATCCCCATCTTTCAAACCATCTTCCTCTGCTCCAGCAACAAGCCCAATGTATTGCTCACCTAATAAACCAGCTGTATATATACTGGCTGATGAGTCATAAGGGATATTGTCAAATTTTGAGTACATATTAAGCGTAACTTTTGCATTAAATGTTTTGGGATCTAAACTAATATCTGCTACTCGCCCAACCCTAACACCGGCCATGCTAACGGGTGAACGAACTTTCAACCCACCGATATTCTCAAATTCAGCAGTAATCTGATACCCTTTCTCATCGGTGAAGTCACCAAGATTACTGACTTTCATTGCCAGCATAAACAACGCCACGATTCCCGCAGCGACGAACATTCCAACAGTAATTTCTGTACCTTTACTCTGCATCATTCTCTCTATTCTCCAAACATCAACGCAGTTAATACAAAGTCTAAGCCTAAAATAGCAAAGGCTGAATGTACTACTGTACGAGTTGTCGCTCTGCCCACACCTTCCGAAGTCGGCATAGAATTATAACCTTCATAAAGTGCAATCCACGTGACGACGATTCCGAATACAACACTCTTGATCACACCATTAACGATATCGTCGTAGAAGTCTGTTTTTGATTGCATTTGCGACCAAAATGCGCCCTCATCAACCCCTAGCAAACCATGACCGACTAAAAATCCGCCTATTATACCTACTGCACTAAAAATAGCCGCTAGTAGCGGCATAGAAATAATACCCGCCAAAAATCTTGGCGCGATAACACGTTTAATCGGATCCACCGCCATCATTTCCATACCGGAAAGCTGTTCAGTACTTTTCATCAGTCCCACTTCGGCGGTCAGCGCTGAACCTGCTCGCCCAGCAAATAGCAGTGCACTCACTACCGGGCCTAACTCACGAACTAATGATAGTGAAACCATGACACCAAGTGACTCTTCAGCACCAAAATCAACTAACGTGTTATAGCCTTGTAGGCCTAAGACCATCCCAACAAACAAACCTGATATCAGAATCAGTAATACAGACAATACACCTAGTGAATAAAGTTGTTGGATGACCAGTGAAAAACGAAAGAAAAGACTAGGTATCGCGGTCAGCATACTAAACAGAAATAAACTCGAACGCCCTAACCCTTCAAACACCGACAGGCCCCAGCGTCCCAGACTACGAATAAAATCTATCATGCATTATCCTCTGGATTGAGCAGATCATCGGCAAAACTTGGCCCCGCATAATGAAAAGGAACGGGACCATCAGGAAGCCCCTGCATGAACTGTTGAACCCACTGCGAACTTGAGTGACGTAATTGAACGGGTGAACCATGTTCGATAATTTTACCGCCAGACATTAGATACACATAATCGGCAATTTCGGCTGTTTCAGCTACATCGTGTGATACAACAATACTAGTCAGCTTCATGGCATCATTCATCCGATGAATCAGGTTGACCAATGTTCCCATCGAGATAGGGTCTTGCCCAGTAAACGGCTCATCATACATAATCATCATTGGTTCAAGCGTTATCGCGCGAGCCAAAGCAACGCGTCGTGCCATACCCCCTGATAGCTCATTGGGTGACAGGTGACGAGCATTACGCAATCCGACTGCTTGCAGCTTCATCAAGACTAGATCACGAATCATTGATTCAGGAAGGCTCGTATGCTCTCTGAGAGGAAATGCCACATTATCAAATACATTGATATCTGTAAGTAGAGCCCCACTCTGAAACAACATCCCCATCCGTTTGCGTAGCTCGTAGAGTTCATTGTGAGACAGTTTATGAACATCCTGCCCATCCACTTCAATGGTCCCTTTATCAGGTCGTAGCTGACCACCAATTAATTTTAACAGTGTGGTTTTACCGGTACCACTCGGGCCCATAATAGCGGTCACTTTCCCACGCTGGATATCGATATTAACGCCGTCAAAAATGACGCGACTACCTCGTTTAAAGTGCAAGTCCCTGATTTTTATCAGTGGCACAGGCTTCTCCGAATAATGAGTAAGAATGTAAAAGATCGCCAATTTTCATTAATAAGGACAACTAAGTCAAATATGCTTGTGGAAAAAGCCATTCAGTTCCGATAAAGTGTCCAGTCCAACTACTTGGTGATAGGAACTTTCAATCTTAATTGTTCATATTCTGTTCAGATACTATTTGTTAGCTTCTTTATCAGACATTTTGTAAAACGGAGAAATATCAATGAAAAAATTATTACAATTTTTTGCTGTAACACTTGCTGTGTTACCTATGGTTGCAAGTGCACACGGACCTACACGTCAAACAGTAAAAGAAACCATCTTCATCAATGCAGCACCTGCAAAAGTTTGGTCACTAGTGGGTGATTTTAAAAGCATTGATAAATGGCACCCGGCTATCGCTAGTGCAGAAATGTTAAGTGATACTGAACGTAAACTAACAGTGAAAGCTGACGGCAACCCAACCATCACTGAAAAATTAGAAAAGCTTGATAACGACAAAATGATGATGATTTACAAAATCGAAGACATGAGCGTTGTCAAAACAATTACATTCAACAGCAAAGACACACCTTATTTCACACTTCCAATCAATAATTACAAATCTTGGTTGAGTGTAAAAGCGAAAGATGGTGGTTCTGAAGTCACGTGGAAAGGTAAATTTTACCGTTCATTCCTAGACAACCCACCAGTTCCTGAAGGTCAAAGTGATTCTGATGCAGTTGCAGCAGTAAAAGGTGTCTACACCTCGGGTCTAGACAACCTTAAAGCAATGTTAGAAAAATAAGCATTTATGATGTTTAAAAGTGCTATCAAGGCGACCCTTCTAAGGGTCGCCTTTTTTCTATGTAGTGGTCTAATTCTGAGTGGTTGCGCTCATGCAACGAAAGAATATGCCCTAATTACTAATCAACTATCCAACAATGTAAGTGTCATTGACACACACACTCAGCAAATCATAAAAACAATACCTGTTGGTAAAAGCCCCGCAGGCATTACAGTAAGCCCGAAACATGATTTAGCGTTTGTAACAAACCCTGATGGTCAAGATATATCCGTCATTGATCTAAAGTCATTGACAGAAACTCGTAGAATAAAGACAGGACCGGGACCTGTAGGTATTGTTGCCACCCAAGACGGTAATCATGTCTACGTCGCAGATTGGTACAAGGACAATATCCGAGATATCAATCCTATAACCGGTGATGTACTCGATATCTTTGATGTCGGTCAATCGCCTGCCGGTATGGTGCTGGATGAGTCTAAACATAGGCTCTACGTGGCAAACAGAGATGACAATACCGTTGCTGTGATTGACCTTGCCTCTCACAAAATACTAAAAACAATTATGGTAGGAACCGCTCCCTTTGGTCTAGCTATCACACCTGATGGAAGTAAAGTCTACAGCGTGAATGTTCAGAGCAGCGACGTCACAGTAATTGATACAGACAAGCTTACTGTGCAGACAACCATTGCCGTTGGTCCATGGCCATATTGCGCCGTCGTCAGTAATGCGGGAGATAAACTGTATGTAGTTAATCAGGATGATGCCACTATTTCAGTAGTTGACACTGCTTCAAATAAAATCACTAACACCATTCAGATTGAAGACACGCCAGAGGGGATAGATATCAGTGCAGATGGTAAGCTAATTTACGCTGTAAATTGGGGCGACAATACGGTGTCAGTCATCGATAGTAAAACGGAAAAAGTCATTAATTCAATCACCGTGAACAAAGGCCCGCGCTCATTTGGACAATTTATTACTGAAGTCAAATAGTCTTATTGATGCCGTCGTGGCAGTGACTGACTCAGCACTGCCGCGGGCTTCTTCTATCGCCTCACAACTCAACTTACCCGTTTCATCAGCATCCACAAAAGCAAACCAACTGCTTGTAGATACTGATGGACTATCACTCAGTATTCCAGATATTGGCAAGGCTATATCTATCGATTTCTCTGTTGGTAAATACGATCACCGGCGCAAATTCGGTGGTGGCCGAGGACAACCGCTAGCGAAAGCGATAGGACTAAAAAAAGGCTTATCACCTCGAGTGATAGATGCAACGGCTGGATTTGCTCGTGATGCTTTTGTCATTGCCAGCTTGGGATGTGAGGTGCGGATGGTTGAGCAAAATTTTCTGCTCTGTTTGCTAATTGATGATGCAATCAATAAACACGTTGACGATGATGAGTTAGCCGTAATTCTCAATCGAATGAGGATTAAAAATCACAATGCCATAGATTACCTAAAAACCCTTACTGAGCCAGCTGAAGTTATCTACATGGACCCCATGTATCCAGGCCGAGATAAATCAGCTTTAGTAAAGAAGGAAATGCAGTTACTGCATCAATTGATTGGCCCAGATACTGACAGTGAAGAATTATTAGCCGTCGCTAGAGAGATTGCATTAAAGCGCGTGGTGGTGAAGCGCCCTAAAGGCGCTGATTTTGTTGGTGACAAAAAGCCCAATGTCAGCATCGAGAGTAAAAATACACGTTATGATGTTTACGTAACCACGCTAGATTAGCGTCGTGCTTTTTTATCCATCTCACGCAGACGAGATAATTTCTCAGCAATCTTGATTTCTAAACCACGATCTACTGGGTGATAGTATTCTCGTTCTTGCATCGACTCAGGAAAATAGGTTTCTCCCACTGCATAGGCGTTTGGCTCATCATGCGCATAGCGATATTCTTTACCGTAGCCTAATTCTTTCATCAGCTTTGTAGGCGCATTACGTAAGTGAACGGGCACTTCTGCCGAGCCTTGGCTTTTGGCATCGTGCATAGCTGCTTTAAAAGCGGTATAAACCGCATTACTTTTCGGCGCGCACGCTAAAAATACAACCGCTTGAGCAATGACCAGTTCACCTTCAGGAGTACCCAATTTATCGAAGCTTTCCCAAGCATCCAAGGCGACTCTTAACGCTCGAGGATCCGCATTACCGATATCTTCAGCTGCCATCCTGACAATACGTCGCATCAGATAAACGGGATCACACCCGCCATCCAACATACGGCAAAGCCAATATAAGGCGGCATCAGGTGATGATCCTCTTACCGATTTATGTAAAGCAGAGATCTGGTCATAAAATGCCTCTCCACCTTTATCAAAACGTCGAATCGTGCCAGATAACACCTCAGCGAGGTCTTCTTCAGCAACCGATGATTGTGCCTTACTGTCAGCTAAATCAACGGCAATTTCGAGTAAATTAAGTACGCGCCGGCCATCACCATCGGCGGCTTGTGCCAATTGATCACGTAATTGCTCATCGACCGAGATATTTCTATTGGCTAGACCAAGACTGTCATCGCTCATAGCACGATCAATAATCTGTCTTAAATCTTTCGTTTCAAGCGATTTAAGCACATAGACACGTGCTCGCGACAGCAATGCATTATTGAGTTCAAATGAGGGATTTTCTGTTGTTGCACCAATGAAGGTGAAAGTGCCGTCTTCCACATAAGGCAAAAAAGCATCTTGCTGTGATTTGTTAAAACGATGTACTTCGTCAACAAATAACATGGTTCGTCGGCCACGCTCACCTTGTAGTTGTTTGGCACGACTAACGGCCTCACGTACTTCTTTTACCCCAGCAAGCACTGCAGAAATGGTGATAAATTCAGCATCACAGTAACCCGCTATCAGTTTGGCTAATGTTGTTTTACCTGTTCCTGGCGGCCCCCAAAAAATCATCGAATGTGGATGACCTGAGGCTATCGCCTGACGCAAGGGTTTAGTTGCGCCGAGTAAATGCGACTGTCCAATGTATTGGTCTAATGTTTTCGGACGCATCCGGTCAGCCAGTGGACGACTGGCAATATCAGCAACGCGATCAAACAAGCTCACTATTCTGCTTCACCTACAACATCAATGCCTTGTGGAGGAACAAAGGTAAAGGTCTTTGCATCAAACTGGGGATTTTCTTTTACTTGAGAAAACACTAATCGCGTGCGTTGGTCAAAACTATCACGCATGATCATTTGCTTCAGCCCATCCTGATTGAACGCAAAAGCAATCGATTGAAAGTTAGAGTCGCTGCCTTTAGGTGTTAATTCAACCCACTGCATACCATCGTCTGATGGCACATCTCGAATATGATACGTGTCCGCAGGCAAGGCTTTACCTGACAGCAAGGTTGCTGGTGTATCAGCTAAAGCTTCTTTCTGTGACTTGACGGTTACCTGTTCCAGATCGACATCATAGAACCAGACATTTTTTCCATCCGCCACAATTTGCTGTGGATAAGGTTCGTTGTAATCCCAGCGAAACTTGCCGGGTCTAGCAAGCTGAAACTCACCTTCCGCTTGCTCAACTAGACCACCATCAGGATTCAACACGGTCTGCTGAAAGTGGGCCTCAAACGTATTAACATGTGTCACAAAGGCATTCAGTTTGTCAGTGCCTAGCTTGGCAGCAAAAACTGTAAGAGGCATTAAAAGTAACACCAGGGCTAGGCGTTTGAGCAACAGGTTTATGGTCATTCAGGTGACTCCATCAGATTCGATAATAAGCAGACTGATAATCTAGGGTTGGGTTCCTACCCTAGTCTCTTGGTGGTGGGGCTAACACTTCACGGCTACCATTCCCCTGCATGGCAGACACCACGCCCGCGGCTTCCATTGCCTCTACAATTCTGGCCGCACGATTGTAGCCAATCTTGAGTCGGCGTTGGATTCCAGATACTGATGCACGACGACTTTCAACAACGATTTGAACAGCTTGGTCATAAAGAGGATCTGACTCCGCGTCACTTGGGTCACCAATAGCACTATCACCGTCAGTATCAGATTGTTCTTGGGTTATTTCTTCAATGTAATTTGGTGGTGCACTTTTTTTCAAATGCTCAACAACATTATGCACTTCATGATCGTCAACAAAAGCACCATGCACACGCTCTGGTAGACCACTGCCAGGTGGTAAATACAACATATCACCCTGCCCCAACAGCTGTTCAGCACCCATTTGATCAAGAATAGTTCGAGAGTCAATGCGTGAAGAGACTTGGAAAGCCATCCGGGTTGGAATATTCGCTTTAATCAAGCCGGTAATAACATCGACTGAAGGTCTTTGTGTTGCTAAAATCAAGTGAATACCTGAAGCTCGCGCTTTCTGAGCTAATCGAGCAATCAACTCCTCAACCTGTTTACCTACCACCATCATCATATCGGCTAACTCATCAATGATAACGACGATAAAAGGTAAAGGCTCAAGCGTCGGACCTACTTCACCTGGCTCTATGTCCATAATAGGATTTTGAATTGGCTCACCACGCTCAATGGCGTCTTTTACTTTTTTGTTGTATCCGGCAATGTTTCTTACACCCAATGCCGCCATGAGCGGATAACGACGTTCCATTTCAGCAACACACCAACGCAGAGCATTAGCCGCTTCTTTCATGTCAGTGACTACGGGTGACAATAAATGAGGAATATCTTCATAAATCGATAATTCCAACATTTTTGGATCCACCATAATCATACGAACTTGTTCTGGTGTGGCTTTATATAACAAGCTTAGTATCATGGCGTTTACAGCGACGGACTTACCAGAGCCTGTGGTACCTGCAACCAATAAATGTGGCATTTTTTCTAGATTCGCCACCACCGGTCTGCCAGCAATATCTTTACCTAAAGCCATCATCAATACAGATTTACTATTTTCATACTCATCGCAGGCTAGAATTTCACGAAGGCGCACAATTTCTCGTGTTTCATTAGGTATTTCCAGACCAACAACCGGTTTACCTGGAATAACTTCAACGATACGAACACTACTTATTGAAAGCGCGCGCGCGAGATCTTTTGCCAGCCCGCTAATACGACTTACCTTAATACCCGCGGCTGGCTGCAGCTCGAAACGAGTGACAACAGGGCCTGGTTGAACTTCAACCACTTGAACCTCGACGCCAAAATCCTTCAGCTTCAACTCTACTTGGCGCGACATCGCTTGCAGCGCTTCTTCACTAAACGCTTGTTTACTTTGTTGAGGCATATCGAGCAATGCTAATGCAGGCATACCTGGTGCGTCAGGTGTTTCAAACAAAGGGACTTGCTTTTCTTTTTCTTCGCGTTTGCTTGGCTCTTTTTTCTCGATGACAGGATCAATTCTTACTTTGGGCTGTTGATCGTATTTCTGTTTTTGCTCCAAAAAACTCTCTTCGCGCTTTTGTCGAGCACGTTTAGCTTGAAGATCATCCTTTAGCTCCCGAATCCAGCGCGTCACGTGAATGGTGACCAACATCGCGATCGCACCTAATTTATCAATGACCATTAGCCATGACAGGCCGGTAAACAAGGTCACCCCCGTCAATAAGACAGCGAGTAGCAATAAGCTCGTGCCTGAAGCACCAAACACCGCTTCAAAACCATGCCCTACTACCTCACCGAGAACACCTCCTGAGCCTAAGGGTAAAAAGTCACCATAAGCCATCAAACTAAGCGAGGATAATCCGCTGGCTGCAGCCAAGGCCATCAATAACCCTACCATTTTCAGCAACCAGAAATGTAATGCATCGCCACTGTCTGCCCGTTTGCCCCAACTGAATAATAACCAACCAGAAAAGCCCAGCATGAGCGGCGATAGGAAAGCTGGAAAGCCAAAACCGTATAAAAGCGCATCCGCGAGCCATGCACCAACAATGCCGCCACTATTACTGATAGCGTCATTTGTACCAGTGGTTGACCAGCCTGGATCGGTCGGCTCATAGCTCCACAAAGACAACAGTAAGTAGGCAGCCAGCGCTAATGACAGAATCAACGCTGCTTCACGAAGACGAAAACCTATTGCGCTAGAGTTAGCGTCCTGCTTTTGCTTGTCATTTTCACGTGTCGACTGTGCCACTATGATATTTCCAACCCTACCAATAAATTAACGATGAATTTTAACACAGCTTTTGAACTTATATGCTTGTCCAAACTCCAAGCAGTGGGTACTCTACTGTCAACTATTTTTTAATCTTTTGGAGACACTTGCCATGGCTGACAGCAAACACAGTCGTTTACTGATTTTAGGCTCAGGCCCAGCGGGTTACACCGCTGCTGTTTATGCTGCTCGCGCTGCATTAGAACCTGTATTGATCACCGGTATTGAACAAGGCGGACAGTTAACCACAACAACGGACGTTGATAATTGGCCTGGTGATGACGAAGGTGTACAAGGTCCAGAGTTAATGCAACGTATGCAACGTCATGCTGAACGCTTTGGCACGGACATCATTTTTGATCATATTCACACAACTGACTTATCTAAACGTCCATTTCGACTCATTGGTGATGCCGGTGAATATACGGCCGATGCACTGATTATCGCGACAGGGGCATCAGCAAAGTATTTGGGTATGGAATCAGAAGAAGCTTTCAAAGGTAGGGGTGTATCGGCCTGTGCTACATGTGATGGTTTTTTCTACCGTGGCCAACATGTTGCCGTTGTCGGTGGTGGGAATACCGCTGTTGAAGAAGCATTATATCTATCGAATATAGCCTCAAAAGTGACCGTCATTCACCGTCGTGATAGCTTCCGTTCAGAGAAAATCTTGTCTAATAAGCTGCTAAAAAAAGCGGAAGAAGGCAATGTCGAGATTCTATGGAATCATGAATTAGATGAAGTTATCGGCAATGAGTCGGGCGTCACAGGCATAAGAGTCAAAAGCACTGAAGATGGTTCAACGCAAGAAGTACCCGTTTTAGGTGTATTTATTGCCATTGGTCATCAGCCAAATACCGGTATTTTTGAAGGCCAGTTAGATATGGATCATGGCTATATTCTTCTGAAGAAAGGTACCGAAACTAGTGTTCCTGGGGTCTTTGCCGCTGGCGATGTATCCGATCAAATTTATCGTCAAGCCATTACCTCTGCCGGTGCTGGATGTATGGCAGCATTAGATGCAGAACGTTTTCTTGATAATGACTAATCATTGAAATTTATAAGAAAGGGGCATGAGCCCCTTTTTTCATTTCTGAGGAGAACATCATGGCTTATCAACATATTCTGATCGCAATAGATTTTTCAGAACAATCCAAACAAGTATGTGAAAAAGCGAAACAGATGGCCGCCGACAATCAGGCCTCTCTTAGCATTTGTCATATCATCGAAGACTTTCCCATCGGTTCCCAGCAAATAAACCAACTCATGCCATTGTTGTTGGCAGAGATCAATGCCAGCGAGATACTGAGTCGACGCCTGTTTAGTGCTGAATTTCTTACCACCCTGAGTGGAGAAGCACTCATCACCCTGATTTACCACAAACCCTTGAATGAAGAATGGCAGGAGACTGCACTTAAGCTACAGCAACAACTGGGCGTCGCCATTATCGGTCGTAGCCGTAAACAAAAGACGGTCTTGGATCGTGATTACGTCATCGAGAAACTGCAAGTCTCAGGCAAGGAATATCAATACCAACAAGTTGAAACTGGGTTTACCCAACCCAATGCCGGGGTTAATCAGAAGATGCTCGAGTGGGCACTTAAACAAAGTACTCAGTGCAGCGGTGACCTGGTAGAACTGTATTGTGGTAAT
>LAZR01000683.1_pt1 | contig 24365 bp, 18 predicted proteins | sample 329461 | NCBI WGS metagenome assembly LAZR01 (sample SAMN03002196, study PRJNA259156) | marine sediment metagenome | biome: sea floor; feature: Hydrothermal impacted sediments; material: marine sediment; isolation source: Loki non-amplified sample from Loki's castle hydrothermal vent sediment ...
TCAACGGTACTGATTAACCATTTCTCCATATTTGTTGATGGATTTTTAATGACAACCGCTCCCGTCATTTGTTTCGCCATCCATTTTGACATCAATAAGGAAATAAATGAGCCACCAAAACCGATCACTCCAGAAAGTATAACTAATGACTGAATATTAAGATCCGAACCATTTTCAGCCAAGATACTATCAACCCCGAGTATTCTTAACGTAATGCTTAATACCACCATAATGGCAATATTGGTCATAATAAATAACATTATTCGTTTCATTATTGTTCCTATTTAAAATTTAAAAGTTTTGAAGCAGATAGACTTTTTGAAATAAACAACTAACCCACTATTTTATAGTAATGACGGGATTGCACAACTTAAAAAATGCTCTTTTTCAGTAGATAATAATCAGATTTTTGACTGTTAGTAGCATCAAAAATATCCATCATTAATAACTTTTTTTGTGCTAACGTTCTATAAAAAATAACCTTCTTTAAAATTCTTCTGATTATTAGCATGTAATACTAAGATAAAGATTTAACAAGGTATAATTCACTCACAAAACCAGCATCCATCCTTTGACAAAAATTCGAGTACCAATGCCACAAGAAAATAGTTACGAGTTAAAAGGCCTAATCAAACAAGCTTTTGCTTATAAAAAGCATTTATTTAAAGCTAATTTAATCGCATTATTAGCAACCATTTGTGCTGTGCCAGTTCCCCTGCTATTACCACTCATTGTTGATGAAGTATTACTCGACAAGCCGGATGCAACGATTCATTTTATTGAAAAACTGACACCTGAAATATGGCATGGTCCCGTTTTATATGTATTGGCCATATTATTGGTAACCTTAGTTTTACGCATTGCGTCGGTGTTATTAAATGTCGTTCAATCTCGTTATTTCACATTAATTGCCAAACGTATTACCTTCCGCATTCGCCGTCGTTTGATTCGTCGTTTAGGCACAATTGCAATTAGTGAATATGAAACCCGTGGCAGTGCAGGAATTGCCTCTCATTTTGTAACTGATATCGAAGTTATTGATAATTTTATTGGTAATACAATTAGTCGTTCTATTGTGGCAACTTTAAGTATTGTTGGCACCGCCATTATTTTATTATTTCTGCATTGGCAATTAGCATTACTTATATTATTCTTAAATCCACTGGTTATTTACTTCACTACTGTTGTAGGTAAGCGTGTTAAAGAGCTGAAAAAAAACGAAAATTCTGCTTTTGAAATATTCCAGCAAAGCCTGACTGAAACCTTAGATGCTGTTCAACAAGTACGTACCGCTAATCGTGAAAATTATTATTTAAGCCGTGTGATTAGTAAGGCGCGTCTCCTTAGAAATCATGCATCTGAATTCACATGGAAAAGTGATGCCGCCAACCGTTTGTCATTTGTAATCTTCTTATTTGGCTTTGATATTTTTAGAGCGGTTGCCATGTTGATGGTAGTCTATTCTGATCTCACTATAGGTCAAATGTTTGCTGTATTTGGCTATCTTTGGTTCATGATGGGGCCAGTGCAAGAAATTCTTAATATTCAATATTCGTTTTATTCAGCTAGTGCTGCAGTAACGCGTCTTAATAGCTTGTTTTCAATGAAACAAGAACAGCATTATCCAAGTAACATTAATCCATTTGAAGCCGGCAAACCTTCTAGTATTCGTATTGAGGATATTCATTTTCGCTATGGAGATAATACTAAGGTGCTTAATGGTGTTTCACTCAATATCAAAGCCGGTGAAAAAATAGCCTTAGTTGGTGCCAGTGGTGCCGGAAAATCGACCTTGGTCAATGTATTATTAGGTTTGTATCCTGCCGACAAAGGCATGGTATTTTTTAATGAGATCCCCGTCAGCGAAATTGGCTTAGCCACTGTACGTGAACATGTTGCCACGGTGTTACAAAGCCCAGCTTTATTCAATGATAGTATTCGGCAAAACATTACCATGGGACGTAACTATGACGATGAGGCGGTCTGGCATGCAATTAATATAGCTCAGTTAGAAAGTGTTATTGAAGCGATGCCAAAACAACTTGATACGATTATTGGCCGTGATGGGGTAAAGTTATCAGGTGGTCAACGACAACGTTTAGCAATAGCTCGAATGGTATTGATTAATCCTAGTGTCGTAGTACTCGATGAAGCAACATCTTCATTAGATAGCGATACTGAATATCAATTACATACCGCACTTGAAAGCTATTTAGAAAATCGTACAACAATTATCATTGCACATCGCCTAAGCGCGGTTAAACAAGCTGATAGGATCGTTGTATTTGATGGCGGTGAAATCATTATGGATGGTGATCATGATTCATTAATCGACCAAGAAGGCTTATATAAAACCCTTTATGCTAAGCAAGTGTAATTACCTGACAAAATAAAAGAGCAACGAAAATAAGCATTCTATTTTCGTTGCTCTAATTCTAATTAGACTTAATTCATGCGATTGACTGCACTAATCAATGCTTTAATGGATGCGGTGATAATACTTGGATCGATACCCACACCATATACTTCTTTAATCGCCTGATCATTGGGATCAGTAATTTGGATAAATGCACACGCATTGGCATCCGATCCCATTACCGTTGAGTTCATTGAGCGTTCTTCATAATTTCGAACATTAACGCTAAAACCAATTGTTTTAAAAGCTTGAACGCTGGCATCAATAGGCCCGTTACCCTGACCTTTTAAGCTATGTGATTCGCCATTAATATCAACATTCAAATCAATGCCCTGCTTACCGTCTTCATCATAAAGACGATGTGACTTATAGCTTATCGTAGTGCCTACAACATTATCTAAATAGGTGGTCGAAAAAAGCTGCCAAATATCAGCAGCAATTATTTCACCATCATTACTGTCCGTATGTTGTTGGACAATACCAGCAAATTCAACTTGTAAACGACGCGGCATCACAACGCCATATTCTGACTCCATTAAATAAGCAATACCCCCTTTGCCTGATTGGCTATTTACGCGAATCACGGAATCATAACTTCGCCCAACATCTTTAGGATCGATCGGCAAATATGGCACAGCCCAAATAGCATCGTCCTTTTGCACTGCTAAGCCTTTTTTAATCGCATCTTGATGCGAGCCTGAAAACGCAGTGAACACTAAATCGCCGACATAAGGATGCCGAGGATGAATAGGCAATTGTGTACATTCTTCAACCGTTCGACCAATCGCATCAATATCCGAAAAATCCAAGCCAGGCGATACACCTTGTGTATATAAATTTAAAGCAAGTGTAACAATATCTACATTACCTGTCCGTTCACCATGACCAAACATACAGCCTTCTACGCGATCAGCACCTGCCATTAATGCTAACTCAGCTGCAGCAACGGCTGTACCACGATCATTATGCGGATGTAAGCTCAAAATAACGCTATCTCGACGATCAAGATGACGATGCATCCATTCAATTTGATCTGCATAAACATTAGGTGTTGCCACTTCTACTGTTGCAGGTAAATTAAGGATGACTTTATTATCTGACGTCGCACCCCAGGCTTCTGTTACTGCATTACAGATTTCTAAAGCAAAATCTAATTCAGTTGCCGTAAAGGTTTCTGGACTATATTCAAGTGTCCATTGTGTTTCAGGTTGTTTAGCTGCTAATGATTTGACTAGCTGTACCGAAGACACCGCCATATTAATCACTTCATCTTTACTCATGCCAAAAACAACGTCACGAAACGGTTTTGAAGTCGCATTATAAATGTGCACTATGGCTTTTTTAGCACCTTTAAGTGATTCCATCGTACGAATAATTAAATGTTCACGCGCCTGCGTTAAGACTTCAATAGTCACATCCTCTGGAATGTGGTCATCTTCAATTAGCGAGCGTACAAAATCAAAATCAGTTTTCGATGCAGCAGGAAATGCCACTTCGATTTCTTTAAAGCCAATTTCGCATAACATCGTGAACATTTGCATTTTACGTTGTGCATTCATCGGTTCAAAAAGCGACTGGTTGCCATCACGTAGATCGGTACTCATCCAAATGGGTGGTGAAGTTATGGTTTTTGTAGGCCATTGGCGATCGTTTAATTTTATCACTGGAAATGGCTGATATTTAGTAGATGGATCCTGCAACATAACGGTATTACTCCTAGTACTTTTGTGTGAATGTTATGTGACAAATTGTACGCAAATCATGTTAGCAGGTGCTTGCGTTTTACTATCTAAAAAACACAAATACAGCAATATAATTGCTACATTTACTATATTAATGGCATAATTATTCAATAATATGAGATGGAGTGATTTTATGGAATTAGACAATTACGATGTGCAGATTTTGAACATCTTGCAAAATGAAGGTCGTATCAGTAATCAAGATTTAGCTGACCGTATTCGGCTATCAGCCTCTCCTTGTCTTCGGCGGGTTCGTGCACTTGAAGAAGCTGGCGTTATTACTGCTTATCGAGCCTTTATAGATGCCAAAAAATTAGGTTTATCATTAATGGCGTTAATACATATTTCTATGGATCAACACACACAAGAGCGATTCACTCGTTTTGAAGCGGATATTAGTGAAATACCTGAGGTTTTAGAGTGTTTATTGATAACAGGACAAGATGCAGATTATCAGCTTAAAGTCATCGTTAAAGATATGGATGCGTATCAGGAATTATTATTAAATCGAGTGACGCATATCACTGGTGTGACGGGTGTGCGTTCTAGTTTTGTATTGCGTAAAGTAATAGATAAAAGCGCATTGCCAATATCTTCGTAGGCAATTTAAGTATTTACCTTTTAAAAAATAAGACAAAATAGATTTTGCCACTCCACTCCTCTGATGCAGTCAGACATCAGAAGAAACGGGCTTTATGAGTGTAAATTAACTAATATTAAATTTGATGAACTTAATAAATATAGATACAGAAAAAAATTTATGTACGTGTCATTTCTGGATAATCCTTGCTCAATAACGCAATAGATAGTTTTGAAAGAGAGCTCAGTTCCGAACCATTTTCAATGCTATATGTGATAATCATTTGTTTCATACTTCTTGCCCAAAATGCTTTCAAGTGTTTCGCTATACGCCCAGCTGCTTCCTCAGCCGTGTAATGCTGATTATTCATAGAAATTTGATTGACCATTGAAATTAATGTATCAAGTTGATTTTTGCTCATTTCGTCTTATCCTAAACATTCTATCAAAGCATCTTCAGCTTTAACTGCTGTAGAAGGGTTGTTATAAATTATATGGCGTCCATTACGTGCAAAACCTACTAACATCAGCCCAGCTTGTCGTGCTTGCTCAATAGCTAATAACGTGGGAGCAGAAACAGCAACAAGACAGCCGATGCCAATACTGCAACACTTTTGAACCATTTCGTAACTTGCTCTACTTGTGACTAAAGCAAAGCCTTGATCACTAGTAAGTTCTTTTTTAACTATGGCGCCAATTAGCTTATCCAATGCGTTATGACGACCAACATCTTCACGAACTAACACTATGTTGCCATCGATATCACACCATGCAGCTGCGTGAGTTGCCCCAGTTGCTTGTTGTAATAACTGGTAACTAGGCAAAAGTGTCAATGCTTTTTGTATAATAGTGTCCTTAACGTCAATCGCTTTAACCGATGAAATAGGTCTGATAGCATCTTTCAATGATTCCGTGCCACATAATCCACAACCTGTACGTCCCGTCATATTACGACGACGAGTTTGCAAGTCCGCCAATCTAGCCTCGCTAATTTGCAACTGTACAGAAAACCCCATTTCATCTTCTTTGATACACGTGATATCAGTAATTTCATCGGCATTCTTTACAATGCCTTCACTAAGACTAAACCCTAATGCAAAGTCTTCTAAATCAGTTGGGCTGGTCATCATCACTGCATGAGATACACAGTTATAAACCAAAGCGACCGGCACTTCTAAAGCAATATCATCAACTTTAAATTGAGTGCCATCACAACCCGCTTGTCTAACATCTACATTCGATTTTTGACTCGCAGTATTTGCCAATCCGACATCGATCATTGAAAACCTACATCAACCTTTTCTTCTTTTTTTTCTTTCAATAAGCCAAGTTGTAACTCATCAAATATATGGAAACCATTTTGCCATTCAGAAGGTTGCGTCACCGGTTCGACTTGTACAGCCGTCACCTTATATTCAGGACAGTTTGTTGCCCAATCCGAACTATCAGTCGTAACGACATTGGCACCGGTGCTAGGATGATGGAAGGTCGTGTATACCACACCAGGAATCATTCGATCGCTAACAATAGCTCTTAATACTATTTGGCCTGTACGACTTGTAATTCCGACCCAATCATTATCTTTAATACCACGTAATTCTGCATCAGAAGGATGAAGCTCTAATACATCCTCGGCATGCCATTCTTGGTTTTTAGTACGACGAGTTTGAGCACCTACATTATATTGCGATAAGATCCGTCCTGTTGTCAGAACAAGAGGAAAACGACGCGAAGTTCGCTCTTGCGTTTCAATGTATTCACTAAGCACGAATCGACCTAAACCAATTGGGAAATCATCAACGTGCATCGTTGGCATACCGTGAGGATTTTCTTCATTACAAGGCCATTGAATACTGCCACGTTCATCTAACAAGTCATAGCTTAAGCCAGAAAATGTAGGAGTAAGAAGCGCAATCTCATCCATTATTTCTGATGGATGATTGTAGTGCATAGGATGACCTAATGCATTTGCAAGCTCCATCGTGATTTCCCAGTCTTCTTTACCTGCCACTGGCGGCATAACTTTGCGAACGCGATTGATCCGACGCTCAGCATTAGTAAATGTGCCGTTTTTCTCTAAGAAAGTAGACCCAGGTAATAATACATGGGCAAATTTCGCCGTTTCGTTCAAGAATATATCCTGAACAATTAAACAATCCAATGATTTAAGCGCCGCTTCAACATGTTGTACGTCAGGGTCAGATTGTGCAATATCTTCACCTTGAATATACAATGCTTTGAAGTTTCCCGCTATCGCCGAATCAAACATATTAGGAATACGTAGACCCGGTTCATCATCAAGCTCTACTCCCCACATTTTTTCAAATTTTGCACGAGTATTCGCATCTGAAACATGCTGGTAACCTGGTAGTTCATGAGGGAAAGAGCCCATATCACATGCCCCTTGAACGTTGTTTTGTCCACGTAGTGGATTAACACCACCACCTTCTTTACCTATGTTACCCGTTACCATTGCTAAGTTTGCTATACCAATAACCATTGTTGAACCTTGGCTATGTTCTGTCACACCTAAACCATAGTAAATGGCTGCATTATTTGCATTAGCATAAGCACGAGCGGCTTTTTCTATATCGGCTGCAGGCACGCCTGTGATTGTTTCTGCATGTTCTGCTGAATGGCGTGGTTCAAGAATAAATTCACGCCAAGTATTATATTCTTTTGTATCACAACGTTTTTCGATAAAGGCTTTATCTTCAAGACCTTCTTTGACGATAACATGTGCTAACGCATTTATTAATGCAACGTTAGTACCTGGTTTTAATGGTAAATGCAGCGAATTTTTTAAATGTGGCGTATTTAATATATCAATATGTCTTGGATCAGCAACAATTAACTCTGCACCTTGACGTAAACGTTTTCTCATCAATGAGGCAAAAACGGGATGAGCATCAGTTGGATTAGCACCAATAATTAAAATATTATCGGATTTCATTACCGAATCAAATTCTTGTGTACCAGCTGATTCACCTAATGTAGCTTTAAGACCATAGCCCGTTGGTGAGTGACAAACACGCGCACAGGTATCAGTATTATTATTACCAAAAGCAGCACGTACTAATTTTTGTACTAAATAAGTTTCTTCGTTGGTACAACGAGAAGAAGTGATACCACCGATACTTTCACGACCATATTGTGTTTGAACTTCTCTTAAGCGTTTTGCTGAAAAGGCAATCGCTTCTTCCCAACTTACTTCGCGCCATGGATCGGTGATCGCATCACGAATCATAGGATGTTTAATTCTGTCTTTGTGTGTTGCATAACCAAAAGCAAAACGACCTTTAACACAAGAATGACCATGATTAGCAGAGCCACCTTTATAAGGAACCATGCGAATAACTTGGTCACCTTTCATTTCTGCTTTGAATGAACAACCCACACCACAATAAGCACATGTCGTGACAATACTGTGTTCAGGTTGCCCCATTTCAATAACGCTTTTTTCCATCAACGTAGAGGTTGGACAAGCTTGTACACAAGCACCACAGGATACACAGTCAGAATCCATAAACGAGGTATCTTTACCAACAGAAACCTTTGAATCAAAACCACGACCTTCAATAGTTAAGGCAAAAGTACCTTGCACTTCTTCACAGGCACGTACGCATCGTGAGCAAACAATACATTTAGTAGAATCAAAACTAAAATAAGGGTTCGAATTATCTTTTTCACTCACTAAATGGTTTGCACCATCAAAGCCGTAACGAACATCCCTTAAACCGACAGCACCTGCCATATCCTGTAATTCACAATCACCATTTGCCGGGCAAGTCAGACAGTCTAAAGGATGATCTGAAATATATAATTCCATGATATTGCGGCGTAATTTAGCAAGCTTGCCATTTTGTGTCGTAACTTTCATGCCTTCTGCTACTGGGGTCGTACAAGAAGCAGGTGTACCACGTCGCCCTTCTATTTCTACAGCACATAATCGACAAGAGCCGAAGGCTTCTAAATTGTCAGATGCACATAATTTGGGAATATTGATATCGACCATTGCTGCAGCACGAAATACAGAAGTGCCCTCTGGCGCAGTAATTTCAACACCATCAATTTCCAACGTCACCAGTGTTGTAGAAAGACTGACTGGCGTTCCATAATCTTTATTAGGATTAAAATATTGTATGTTCATAGCTGTACCTCTTTGCTAATTGACTTAGCGCGTAGATCTTCAGGAAAATATTTCATAACACTGCCAACGGGGTATGGTGTCATACCGCCCATTGCACATAGAGAGCCATCAAGCATTGTTTCACAAAGATCGCCAAGTAATTCAAGATTTTTTTCAGCATCATCACCCGCTCGGATCTTATCGATAACTTCAACACCACGGACAGAACCGATTCGACATGGCGTGCATTTACCGCAAGATTCAACCGCACAAAACTCCATTGAAAATCGTGCTTGTTCTCCCATATCAACGGTTTCATCAAACATAACGATTCCACCATGGCCTAACACAGCACCTACAGCAGCAAACTCTTCGTAATCAACTAAAGTATCCCACTGGCTTTCAGGGAGATAAGCGCCTAGTGGTCCACCCACTTGAACTGCGCGCAATTTGCGTCCAGAGTATGTCCCTTGGCCAAACTCTTCCATTATCTCGCGAAGCGAAACACCAAACGCCATTTCAATTAAACCGCCTTGTTTTACATTACCTGCTAGCTGAAGAGGTAATGTGCCGCGTGAACGTCCCATTCCATAATCTGCATACGCCTTGCCACCTTTATCAAGAATGAAAGGAATAGCTGCGAATGACAACACGTTATTAACAACAGTAGGTTGTTTAAATAAACCTACAATCGCCGGTAATGGTGGCTTAGCACGAACTAAACCGCGTTTACCTTCTAAACTTTCTAATAATGATGTTTCTTCACCACAAATATAAGCGCCAGCACCCAGCCTTACTTCTAAATTAAACGTACGGCCGCTACCTAGGATATTTTCACCTAAATAACCTGCTTGCTCTGCACGAGATATTGCTTCATTCATAATCCGATGAGCAACGGGATATTCAGAACGCAGATAAATGTAACCTTCGGTCGCTCCGACAGCTAGTCCAGCAATCGTCATCCCTTCGATCAACATATATGGATCACATTCCATCACTAAACGATCAGCAAAAGTTCCGGAGTCACCCTCATCAGCATTACAAACAATGTATTTTTGTTCCGCAGCTACATCTAATACTGTTTGCCATTTGATTCCTGTTGGGAATGCCGCGCCACCTCGACCACGCAGACCCGAATCTTTTACTTCATCTACAATTTGCTGACCGCTAGACTTTAAAGCATTTTTTAAACCTTTAAAGCCATCAAGCGATGTGTAATCAGCAATAGATAGGGGATCGGTTATTCCAGAACGTGCAAAGGTAAGACGTTGTTGTTTTTTGAAAAAAGGGATTTCTTCAGTTAAACCGAGGGCAAGAGGATGCTGCTGGCTGCCCGTTAACAGTCCTGACTCAAATAATGAAGCAACATCTTGTGCTTCAACTGGACCATAAGCCATACGTCCATTAGATGTTTCAATTTCAACCAAGGGTTCTAGCCAAAACATACCACGGCTACCGTTTCTAACGATTTCTATCGTCGAATTATGCTTTTCAGCTTCAGCCACAAAAATAGAAACTAACTTATCAGCACCCATAGAAAGTGCAGTTGTGTCACAAGGAATAAAGATACGTGTGGTCATTTTTAAGCGCTCACTGATTTAGCTGAATATTCTTCAAGTAGACGATCAAACTTATCTACAGTAGTTCGACCATGAATATCATCATTAATTCGAACTGAAGGACCATTTGCACAATTTCCTAAGCAATAAACAGCATCTAAAGAAAATTTACGATCACTCGTTGTATGGTGAAAATCAATACCAAGTTTTGTTTTTGCATGAGCTTCTAGTGATCTGCTGCCCAATGATTGACAAGCTTCGGCTCGGCACAATTCAATAGTATGATTACCTGGCTGCGATGTTCTAAAATGATGATAAAAGCTAATCACACCGTCAATTTCAGCTTTGGTTTGTTTAAGCGATTTGGCAATAATGCCAACTGCTGACTCAGGAATAAAACCAAATTGTTCTTGAATTGCATGCAATATCGGCAACAACGCGCCCGGCTTATGTTTTAGTCCATCAACTATATCAGTAATCGATAAGGGCTCTTGTATCGTCATTCTTTACCTCGTATTTAATATGCATAAATAATTAAATTTATGATGTCTTAACTTACTACCAGCAATTTATCACATACTAATTTATTACCACATGCTTACTAATTGCGATAAATATTCAACCTTAATCCATGTTTATGTTTATTGTAAAGAACATAATCAATTTCACTCAATAAATAATTTAAAAACAATAACCTACAATTATTAATTAAATCATATACTGAAGCATACGCTCGCTTTAATATAAGCATATCACTTTCCCTTGAGTGTTCATAATCGAAACAAGAGCATATTCTGATGCAATGCTTACATAAAATTAATCGTATGTAATCGTCATTACATCTGGGTATTGATATTGATAATTTAACTGTTCAATACTTTTTTTGTTACTCACAATTTTATGAGTATTCCTATCCGACTCACGATCATACTCTGGTTCAGATAGATTTAGTAAGTATCTGGCATGACTATAAAATTTACGCTTTGTTGGATGAGTTGAAGCGCAACCATTAAAGATTTCACCCCATGCTTTTTGTTTAATAATCGCATTAATAATGCCGATACAATCATCACGGTGAATAAGGTTAACTGGCGCATCTGGCTGCTGCACAACTTTGCCATTCTTAAAAAAATTCCCAGGATGACGTGAATACCCAATTAAACCACTCAGTCGTAGAATAGTTGTTTCAAAGTGAGTATTCGATGTAAACATTTGCTCTATTTGGTATAAAGTACTGTGAGTCGACTCCAATCCATTGTCCTCTTCAACCACCCCTCTCACAGACTGATAAACAGACGATGAACTGACAAACAATACATTTTTGATCGTCGATTGTTCTATATATTTAATTAGTTGAGCAAAACTGTCACTGTTTTTCGATGTGATATTGATAATCAATAGATCGGCAGACAAAAAAACATTAATATTATCAAGTAGCTTATCTATATCAATAAGATAGGGTAAAAATAAGCCATTGGCGAATGTCGCTATCTTATCAACTGAACGCGTTGACAAATTAATTGTGTGACCGTGGGTTATCAAATCATTGGCTAACGGTAAACCTAACCAACCACTTCCTAATATACTAATCTTCATTCTCTTATTTCTTCCCAACCTAAACTTGATAGGTATTTTTATTCAATTAAATGTAAATTATATTAGCTCTCAGTGGTGCTAATCTATTGATCAATTTATTCTGTATTCGATGAGAAATTTTTTGTTCATTCATCGCATTGATCAATAAATTGACTACATGATTAAAATCTTTTTCAGTGATATGCATTCCAGTATGAATATCAATCATACTGTCGCCCGTATAAGCGCACGGTCCATCAGTGATGGCACATAGATGTTGTGTTAATTGATTACGGAATCGGCTAATACTTGCATCTTTGAAATAATGGAAGACTTGTTTGTCTTCACCAATTTGTTTAATAAATGCAGTAACGATACCATTAACGCCTGCTTCACCACCCAATTTCTCATACAGAGTTTCTTGATTGGTATGTGTTGCACATCCGAATAGCAATGCCAAGACACAGATAGTTACTAAAAATTTATGCATTAATTGAAACACTAAAAATATCCCATCAACGCAAAATAAGGACCTTTTTGATTTTCATTACCTGCAATTGATCCCAAATCAAGCCATGCAGCGGTTATACTCAGCGACTTATTCGGCATCCAGGCCACAAAGATATCTGACCAGTTATCCTCTTTAATACCCAAGTTATCTGGTTTTTGTCGATACTCAATTCCCACAGCAAGTTCTCTACTCAAAAAAAGTGCTGTTGATGCTTCCCATTGAAGTCGTGTTTGTTGATTTGGGCCACCGAAACCTAATAAGCCAATTTCATTGGCTTGAGTGTGACGTGCAGTCACATTCCAGAATAAGTTATAACCGGCAACCGCGCCCAAATGAAGTTTACTCGCAGCTACATACCAATCAACACCCGTTGTGTCTTTTGCACCCAGTGACTGTGCAATGGCAGTATCGTTTAGATGTTTATATTGCATGCCTAAACTCACCATAGGCCATTTACTGTAAACGAGATCACCATAAAGTCGTGCCTTAATGCCGATAATATTTTGGTCAATACTTGTATCCAAAGCATTAACTCTAAAATTCTGTTGTGCAGCAGATAGTTCAATACGATCGTAAAGGTTTAGTTGAGCACCGCATGACCTCAACCTAAAATCGCTGAGTTGAGCTTGGCTACAAAAAGCATTGGCAGCAATTTCATCTTGCGAAGCATAGCCTGCTAATTGAGCCCATGGCACTAAACCGCCGCCACCTGAGCCTTCGATCTGCGACACGCCTGGCGTTGCTAATAATTTTCCATCAGCAGCAAATAATGGCGTTGCTACAAATATAAATACTAATGTTGCTAATCTAGATATTATTTTTATAATAACTCCCAAGCCATTCTACAAAACTATTTGCTGATAGCGGTTTACTTAAAAAATATCCTTGAATATGATCGCATCCCATCGTTCTCAGTATATCTAAGCTTCCATTATTTTCAAGACCTTCGGCAACAACAGATAAGCCTAAACGATGGCCCAATGTAATCGTTGAACTCACTATAATTTGATCGCTTTCTGAACTAGCAAGTTGCATAATGAAGCTTTTATCTATTTTAAGCTCATCTACTGGTAATTGTTTTAATTTTGCTAATGAAGATTGACCAATTCCATAATCATCGACCGAAATGGTATAGCCCTTTTCTTTTAATTCCAGAAGCAATGCAACCGCTTGTACTTCATCTTGCATAAGATCACGTTCAGTCACCTCTAGCGTAATATATTCAGGTGATATGTTATGTTTCACCGCGGCATTATTTAAGTTCATCTGGAAATCAGGATGACTAATATCTTGCGCGGAAATATTAATTGCAGCATCAATAAATAATCCATTTTTCTGCCAATTACTTAATTGTTCAAGAACCGTATCAATAACCCAACTCGTTAAGTCAAAAATTATCCCTGTTTGCTCAGCATAACTAATAAAAACTTCTGGAGAAACAAAGCCCAATTCGGGATGCTTCCAGCGAATTAATGCCTCAACTTTATCTATTTCTCCCGTTTTCAAGTTAAGTTTAGGCTGATAATTCATGTAAAGCTGTCCATCGGCTTTTGTCAAAGCGAGTCTTAAGGCTTCTATGATTGTTAGATGTTCTTGCCGAGCTTCTTCTTCCCCCGAATGATAATAACGAACCGGAGTGTTATCTTTAGCAGCATAATCAAGCGCAATCATCGCCCGACGAAAAACAGCGGCAGCATCACTGCCATCTTGTGGATAAATCGCAATACCCGCCCAAAACTTTAAATTAAGCGTTAGAGAATCAACATCCAAGGGCTTAGCTAGATCACTGATAAACTCTTGTACATATCGATCAATATGAACATCTTCTGTCAGTGGAATCAGCGATAAAAAAACATCTCCATCCAATCGAGCATGTTGTACATCGTTACCATTAATACCGATTAATCGTTGAGCAAGCATTTGTAAGCAACGGTCCCCAACCTGCACACCTAAAATATCATTGAGATTGCTAAAACCACGTATATCAATCGTAATTAAGACATGTCGTTGCTCATTAATTAAGGTTTTGTTGATAATTTGTCTAAATGTGTGGCGGTTATATAAACCTGTCAGCGTATCGTGTTGTGATTGATAAATAATTTTTTGCTCACGTGCATCTAAGGCATTCCCCATTTCAGTAAAGGCTTCGAATAATACCGCCACCTCTTGGCTAATGTTTTGATTGGGAACAACATGAGCATATTGGCCCTTAGAAAAAGCTTTTGATTGTTCAACTAATTGCAATAAAGGCTTGGTTAAATTTTTAGCAAATATACGACTCAGTAAAATAGCGATAAGCATTATTAAACAAGCTATAACGATGGTTGATGACAATAAACGATCATGTTCTTGATAAATCGTTGACAATTCAGCGGTTAAAAATAGTTTAACTGGATGTTTTTTTGTCGTTTCAAGTTCAAATTGACGACTGTCAAAAGCTGATCTACTGCCCAGTAACCAAGGTAACATTTTTGATGTTAGATAATCTGGCGTGAGTGTTTCATTCGTTAGTTCCATCGAAGTCGTGATGACCTCGCCCGCACTATTAAAAAAGCTAACATCAAGTCCTGTGAGTCTTTTCAGTTCATCTGCAATATCGTAATCAATTTCAAAACCGACAATGGCATAAGCGACGGTTCTAGGTGCTTTGACAGGCAAAGCGAGTAATTGATAAAGCGTGTTTTGCAGTATCATAAAATGCGTAGTGCCGGGTTCTAATAACAATATCCCTAACGAAGCACTTTGAGCTGCATTGAGATCAAGTTTTGAAATACTTGAGGATATTAATTGGCCTTTCAAATCAGTTAACAACATCAAATCAGCATCAATACGCTGACCATGATTCAATAAAACGCTGGCAATCGTTTCTTTATCATTGGTTGTAACAGCCTGTTTAAAGCCAAAATCAGCAGTTAATACCCTTGCTGCGGTAGTCAGTATTTTTTCTTTTTCTTTTGTATATTGTTCAAAAACATTTTGAGCGTTGTCGATACTCTCGGTGAGCTGTTTTTTATTGAATTGACTCGATGACCACCACGACACTCCCTGTATAACAACAGACGTCACGAGTACCAAGCCTGTACATAAAAAAATGATGCTTTGACGAAGACTGTTTTTTTTTATCACCTAGAAACTATCCCCAAACGTATCTCTAGGCGCAGGGTCACCTACATCGATAGAAATACTGTATTGATGTTTATCTACTGAAGGATAATCCTTTAAATCAATGATTTTTCGTTCTTCAGGATTGCTTTCTTGTAATGGATGCCAAACACTAATTTTATCAACCTTAGGATCAAAATCTAATGTTACGTCGCCTTTATCATCAGTGATCATTGCACTATCTTGGGCAACATAAATACTACCGACCATCGAGTCATGAATGTTACAACCGACAATAACCACGCCGTTTGTATCAAACTCAATCGCTTTTTCAGGCTTGCCTGCATAGAGCTTTATTTCAAACGTTTTTGCTTTAGAAAATGAATAGACATGATGCCGAATATTATCGCTATTTGGGAACACGACAGACTGTCCTTGATGGATTAAAATTAAATCAGGTAAAAAACGTTTATTGACCTGATCCATAATTGCGGGATTAGCACTTACAGGAGATGGCCTTGAGTTATTAATTTGGCGTATAACCTCTACCACAGCCTGACTTAATGGTTGGCCATTCATATCGTTGACATGAATAACGATTGGCGACGCTTGGGCTAACTGATTAAAACAAACGGATGCAAAAACTAAGATTATTTTGAATAAGAACGATCTTGAGCTTTTTTTGTGATGTGTAATTTCGTGTTTATTTGTTGTCATTTAAATATCAAAGCCTAAAATTTACCATTAATTCTGTTGACAAAAAAACTCAATCATAGAGTGTTTTGCATACACAAAGCGAATCTAAAATGTCATATTCCTAATAATATGACAATGACATCAATAAATATTTTAATTTATCCGTTGGTGGTTTAGAGCAATATTCTACCTACGTTGCCTGCGCCGTTCACTTCGTCATTTATCTATAACTTTAGTCATTGCATTTGATAAAAATAACGTATTGTCTTAAAAGATCAAAATAGTATTTGACTGGTCAGTCAAATTGTATAAAATACAGTAATTTTTCGTTTGATGTAAGGTTAAAATGGGCCGTTCCCCTACCGATACAAAATCTAAGCTTCTCCTCACTGCAGCTGATTTAATATGGCAAAGTAGTTATGGAAACGTCAGTGTGGATGACATTTGTAAAGCTGCAGATATAAAAAAAGGTAGTTTTTATTACTACTTTTCTTCTAAGGCAGAGCTAGCCGTCGCAACCATGGAAGAATCCTTTGTGAGTTATGAACTAGAGATAATGAACGTGTTGTCTCCGAACCTTCCTCCTATACAGCGTTTTGAAGCTTTAGCAGACTTTGTTTATGAAAAGCAGCAACAGGCTTATGCAAAATATGGACGCGTCTGTGGTTGCCCATGTGCCTCTTTAGGCTCTGAAATGGCAGGTAATGAACAACTCATCCAAAAAAAGGCTGATGAAATCTTACATCGTCAAAGCGATATGCTCAAAGAGACCTTACAAGAAATGATCGACTCCGGCTTATTGCCACCCAACACCAATATTTCAAATATTGCTTGTCAAATTAGTACGTCCATTTTGGGTCAAGTGATGATGGCACGTATTCAAAATAATCTTAGTAACTTAAAAAATGATTTAAAGATCAGTTTATTTCAAACCCTTGGTTTAAAAACACCTATTTCAGGAATCAGCACTATGCTTCAGGAGCAACAAAATGGCCAATAAACTTAAAACAATGACAATATTAAGTGCCGCAATCATCACCGCCATGGTAGGCACTACAACTGTTATGAATTCTGCTTTTGCAAAAGATGAATCCGCTCCCGCTGCTAGCCAACCTCAAGCAATGCCAGTAAAAGTATCCGTTGTTGACGATCAAGAGACTCGACTATGGAAAGAATTTTCAGGACGACTTTCAGCCGTTGATTATGTTGAAGTTCGACCACAAGCAAGTGGTTTAATCACAGAAGTAAAATTTACCGATGGACAGCATGTTAATAAAGGTGATGTTTTATATATTATTGATCCACGTCCACTTAAAGCGATAGTCGACCAGAAAAAAGCAAATTTTATTTCTGCAAAAGATAGCTATGACTTCTCGATTAAAGAATATAAAAGAACAGATGAATTAGTAAGCAAAAAAATGCTGTCACAGCAACTTCTTGATGACAAAACAAATAATAAACTGGTTGCTTATTCTAACGTCAAGCTGGCTGAAGCCGAGTTGTCGTCTGCTGAAATAGATTTAAGTTACGCCTATATTAAAGCCCCTATTTCAGGCACGGTTAGTCGCGCTGAATTAACAGTAGGTAACTTAGTGTCAGCAGGCGGTAATGCTCCATTACTGACTTCTATTGTGGCAAATGATCGTGTTTATGCTGATTTTGAAGTGGATGAACAAACCTATCTACGTTTTCGAAAAAATGCATCGGCCACCGTTCAAAATCCAGTGATACTTAGCTTAGAAGGTGGTAGCGAGGTATATCAAGGAATAATACATTCTTTTGATAACAAAATTGATCCGACCACAGGTACGATTCGTGCCAGAGCGATCTTTGATAATCCAAAAGAAAAATTGTTATCAGGTATGTATGCTCACTTAAAACTAGGCAGTGCCACCGAACAAAAAACAGTTCTCATTAGCGAACGTGCTATCGGAACCGATCAAAATAGAAAATTTGTTTTCGTGGTCAACGATGATAATAAAACTGAATATAGAGAAGTTGTTCTCGGTGACAGTATCGATGGCAACCGAATTGTACTCTCAGGGTTAAACCAAGGAGACAAAGTTATTGTACGTGGTCTGATGCGAATTCAGCCAGGCATGCTTGTCAACCCTAAAGTATTAACTACAGCTGAAGAAGAAACCGATAAATCCTAGTTGAAGATGAGATCAAACTTATCTATTTGAAAGCGCTTATTCAGCTTCCTTTCAATTGTTATTCTAAACATCCAGGACATGATGTTCTGAGGGTAAATGTACCATGAGTTTTTCAAGTCATTTTGTTGACAGGCCGATTTTGGCCGGTGTGATCTCCTTATTGATCTTTGTATTTGGCGCCGTTGCGATGTTTCAGTTGCCGATTTCTGAATATCCAGAAGTCGCACCACCTTCCGTTATTATCGATGCGTCGTTTCCAGGCGCGAGCCCTTCTGTTATTTCAGAAACGGTTGCTACACCATTAGAAGAACAAATTAATGGTGTAGAGAACATGCTTTATATGAACTCGCTAGCATCAACCGATGGTCGTTTAACGATTACGGTTACCTTTGCCATTGGTACTGACGTCGATTTGGCACAACAATTAGTGCAAAACCGAGTTTCACAAGCATTACCAAGGCTACCGGATATCACTCGGCAATTGGGTGTAACGGTGATTAAAAGCTCACCTGACTTAACGATGGTGGTCCATTTACTTTCACCCAATGATCGTTATGACATGCTTTATTTGCGTAACTATGCAACCCTTAATGTTCGTGATCAATTAGCCAAAGTATCAGGGATCGGCCAAGTTGAATTGTTTGGCTCTGGCGATTATGCGATGCGTATTTGGCTCAATCCCGATAAAATTGCTGAACGTAATATGACACCCGATCAAGTTGTGGAAGCTATTCGTGGGCAAAATATTCAAGTAGCTGCTGGTGTTATCGGTGGACCACCATATAAAGATAAAGTTGAATTACAACTGCCGATCAATGTGCAAGGCCGTCTGCAAAGTGTTGAAGAGTTCGAAAACATACTGGTTAATCGCGATGCCAATGGCGTAGTCACAAAATTAGGCGATATTGCACGCGTTGAATTAGACGCCCAAAGTTATGGATTACGTTCTTTACTCGACAATAAATCTGCCGTTGCGATCCCAATTTTTGCTGCACCCGGTGCTAATGCATTAGATATTTCTAAAAATGTACGTTCCACCATGGAACAGTTGAAAGAGAATTTTCCTCAAGGTATTGATTACAGTATCGTTTACGATCCTACAGTGTTTGTTCGTAGTTCAATTGATTCGGTTATCGTGACATTATTCGAGGCGATTGCCTTAGTTGTATTTGTGGTTATTTTGTTCTTACAAACATGGCGCGCATCAATTATTCCGTTATTGTCGGTTCCGGTATCTATCGTCGGTACTTTCGCCTTCATGTATTTCCTTGGCTTCTCAATAAATGTTTTATCACTATTTGGTTTAATATTAGCCGTTGGGATTGTCGTCGATGATGCCATTGTTGTGGTTGAAAACGTCGAACGGAATATTCGTGAAGGTAAAACACCACGAAATGCCACCATACAAGCTATGCGAGAAGTAACAGGCCCGATCATCGCGACATCTTTGGTATTGGCCAGTGTATTCATACCGATCGCGTTCATTTCTGGTTTAACCGGCATGTTTTATAAACAGTTTGCCTTAACGATTGTTATAGCAACGTTTATCTCAATGTTGAACTCGCTGACATTGAGTCCTGCATTATGTGCATTATTACTACGCTCTCATGATGCACCAAAAGATAGACTCGCTAAAATCATGGACTTTTTGTTCGGGTGGCTGTTTAATCTTTTCAATAAAGTATTCGATAAAAGTCAAAAAGGCTATGTGAAAGGTGTACGCGTTTTTGCCTCGCGAAAACTTATCATGATGACACTATTTTCGATTCTTATCGGCCTTACAGCTTATAGCTTTACTTTAGTGCCACCGGGTTATATTCCAGCACAAGATAAGCAATATTTAATCAGCTTTGCCCAACTTCCAACCGGTTCTACACTTGAGCGTTCTGAAGAAGTTATTCGAGAAATGGCAGATGCTGCGTTGGCTGAACCTGGTGTTGTCAGTGCTGTTCAATTTCCAGGTTTATCGGTTAATGGCTTTGTCAATTCAGCTAGTGCGGGTATCGTTTTTGTTACCTTAGATGACTTTAAAAACCGGACAGATCCCAATCTTAGTGCCGATGCCATAGCAGGTCGTTTACAGCAAAAATACGGTGCGATCCAAGAAGCGTTCATTGCAATATTCCCACCACCACCAGTACAAGGACTTGGCACAACCGGTGGCTTCAAATTGCAAATTGAAGATCGTAACGATCAGGGTTACAAAGTATTAGATGATGTGGTGAATGAAGTTAAAGCGAAAGCTAATCAAGATCCGGCTTTAGTGGGGGTTTATTCGAACTATAACGTCAATGTGCCACAGTTGTTTGCCAATTTAGATCGTACAAAAGCAGTTCAACTTGGCATCCCTGTTGATGAAGTATTTCGTACTCTACAAATTTATTTAGGCTCGTTATACGTCAATGATTTCAATCAATTTGGTCGTACCTATCAAGTTATTGCACAAGCAGATAAGGAGTTCCGTTCCACCCCTCAAGATATTGGCCGCTTACAAGCACGCAATAGTGAAGGCAAAATGGTGCCTTTGGCATCGATCATAAATGTAGAAGAATCCTTCGGGCCTGAAGTGGCGATGCATTACAACTCGTATCGTTCAGCAGATATTAACGGTGATGCTGCTCCAGGATATTCATCTGGTGAAGCGCAAGCTGCAATCACTAAAATTCTTGATGAAACACTGCCTGCTGGAATGGAATTTGAATGGACAGAACTCACTTATCAGCAAATTTTGGCGGGCAATACAGCAATCTTTGTATTTCCACTTTGTCTGTTTCTTGTTTTCTTAGTGCTTGCTGCTCAATATGAAAGTCTTGCATTACCGATGGCAGTTATTTTAATTGTACCGATGAGTATTTTATCGGCTATGGTTGGAGTACATATTGCCGGAGGTGATAATAATATTTTCACCCAAATAAGTTTATTTTTGCTGGCAGGTTTAGCCTCTAAAAATGCAATACTTATTGTTGAATTTGCCCATATTCTTGAGCATCAAGGTCGTACAACATTTGAGGCGGCTGTTGAAGCATCACGCTTGAGACTACGTCCAATCTTAATGACTTCTTTTGCCTTCATAATGGGTGTATTACCACTGATGATAAGTGATGGTGCAGGCTCTGAAATGCGTCAAGCGATAGGTACGGCGGTATTTTCTGGAATGTTGGGCGTAACGTTTTTTGGCTTAATATTCACCCCAGTGTTTTACGTATTATTCCGTAAAATTGAGATTTATTTCTCTAAGGATAAGAACAGTGACAAGATTAAGGCTCAACCTTGGTAAAGCTTATTAATTAACATTGTTATAAACAAATTGCCGATATAACAACACAGAAAATCTTGTTGTCATATCGGCATTGTTTATCTGGAACTGGATCTGATACTAGGTTTTAGTCTCTATAACATTGTGCATAAATTTAAAACTCAGCTATTCCGATATTTAAGTTATTCGCCCACTAAATCAGCACATTTATAAAATCCACCTTCACCACCTAAAGCAGTCACTAATTTTGGTAATACTTTGGCCATTTTATCTTTTAGCGTCCACGGTGAATTAATCACAATCATGCCACTGGCTGACATTCCACTACCAAATTGATCAGCAGCAATACCTAACTCAAATTGTTGTATTTTTTTGATGCCACTTTTAATAAGTCTCCGCTCCAAAACATCAATATTTTTACGATCAACAACCGGATACCAAAGTGCATAAGTACCTGTTGGAAACTTCTTATAAGCACTATCAATCGCATCAAAGACTTGGCCATAATCTGTTTTAATCTCATAAGACGGATCAATCAACACTAAGCCACGACGGGAAACCGGAGGAAGTAATGCCTCCATCCCTTTAAAGCCATCTTCATACATAACACGCACGCCCTTCTGTTTACCGCTATTCTCTAATAATAGTTCGGCGTCTCTGGGGTGTAATTCATATAACCAACTGCGATCTTGGCGACGTAAAAAATTTGATGCAATCAACGGTGAACCGGGATAAAAACTTAAGTTATCATCACTGTTGTAGCTGGCAATGACGTCAAAGTAACTCGCCAATTCAGGCCAATCTTGTCGACGCAGTTTCCCGATCCCTTGCGTGTATTCTTGTAATTTAGCAGCATGCTCACTGTGTAAGTTATAAAGTCCGGCGCCAGCGTGAGTGTCAATATAATCAAACGCATTTTCTTTTTTAGTTAAATGCTCAAGGATTTCTATAAGAACGATATGTTTAATAACATCAGCATAATTTCCAGCGTGGTATGAATGGCGGTAACTTAACAAAGTGAATTTCCTAATAAATCAAATATCAAGGCTTATTATAGTATTGCTGAACGCATAACGACTAAGTATTATCATATTGATAGTAATGAATGTATCGCAGAGAAACTCAAACAAACAAAATGGCTGTTAATAGCCTGCTTGTTTTGCAGTGAATTCAACCACGCTTTTACAACAACAAACAGTAAGCCAAGCAGCAATATCGTGAGTATCGCTTCAACAGTGTTAGTATTGGCATGGCTAATCAGCGTTATTGATATAGTGACATCTAAACCTTGATAAAACAGCTAATACGCTTAGCAATAATCAAAAAACTAAATATGACAAAATGATGACGATTGTCATTTACCTGTAACACAAGGTACTTATAATTTAGCAAGCGCAGACATCGTAGATAACATGGATACTATAAAAGATATGAGCAGTAATGAAATGGGTGAAGAAAATAATTTAGATACTCAAGAAGATATGGGCAATTTGGAAGATATCGATACTATCGAAATTAACAACCCCGAGTATTATCTCAACCGAGAAATTAGCTTACTTGAATTCAACTGGCGTGTGTTGCAACAAGCATTAGATGTCAACGTACCATTACTTGAACGATTAAATTATCTGTGTATTTCTAGTACTAATTTAGATGAGTTCTTTGAAGTACGTGTTGCAGGCTTAATTCAGCAATTTGAAATCGGTGATACTTACATCGAAGCAGATCAAGTTAATACGCAAGAAGTACTTAAACTGATTAGTGCCAGAGCACATGAATTAGTTGATGAACAGTACCAAGTTTTAAATGAAGTCTTGCTACCCGCATTAGAAGAAGAATCGATCAGAGTATTGCCGCGAGCAGAATGGACTGATGAACAAACTAAATGGTTATCGACTTATTTTGCTGAAGAAGTCGCTCCGGTTTTAAGCCCTATGGGCTTAGATTCAGCGCATCCATTTCCTCGTTTATTAAACAAAAGTTTAAACTTCATTATTTCGTTAATTGGCCGTGATGCTTTTGGCCGTAATCGTGGTTATGCCATTCTACAAGCACCACGCGCTTTGCCTCGCGTCATCGAGTTACCACAGGAACTCAAACCTGATGGACAACATCGCTTTGTGTTTCTGTCATCGATCATTCATGCTTTTGCAGAAGATTTATTTTATGGCATGAAAATCAAAGGGCTTTATCAATTTCGTGTGACACGTAACAGTGATCTTGCTATTGATACCGAAGAAACGAGCGATTTATTACGCGCTATTTCTGATGAGCTTACCCATCGTAATTATGGTGATGAAGTTCGTTTAGAAATTGCTCACAACTGTCCAAAAGACATGGTTGATTTCCTTCGTGTTGAGTGTGGCATGCATGAAGATAATGTCTATCTTGTTAATGGTCCGGTTAATTTGAGTCGCTTGCAGGCAGTGTGCGCGTTGGTTGATAGACCTGATTTGAAATTTAAACCCTTTACTCAAGGTCGACCTTCAGCTTTACCTGCTGGCGGTGATATCTTTGCAGCAATTCGAAAACAAGATATTTTATTGCACCACCCTTACCAATCATTTACACCGGTCATTGATATTATCAAACAAGCAGCGGCTGACCCGAACGTATTAGTGATTAAACAGACGCTATATCGTAC
>LAZR01000685.1_pt1 | contig 24340 bp, 47 predicted proteins | sample 329461 | NCBI WGS metagenome assembly LAZR01 (sample SAMN03002196, study PRJNA259156) | marine sediment metagenome | biome: sea floor; feature: Hydrothermal impacted sediments; material: marine sediment; isolation source: Loki non-amplified sample from Loki's castle hydrothermal vent sediment ...
AAGAGGAGGAGGAAGAAGAAGAAGAAGAGGAAGAAGACGAGGAGGAGGAAGAATCTAACGAGCTAGACGAGCTGTTCGAGGACTAGCCCCGTGCCGTTAGAAAGCACAATCAAGGACAGCATTTTGAAGTGGCTTCGTGCGCAGAATTTCTACGCCACGAAGACGCACGGGGAGGCCATGCAAGAGCGTGGTCTCCCCGACATCTTTGCCTGCGTGTACGGCCTATTTGTGGCGATAGAGGTCAAGCAGCCTGGTATGTCGGCAACCCCCATCCAACAATATCACCTGGGGCAAATATCAACTGCCGGTGGATTGTCATGGGTGGTGGATTCCTTGCAGGACGTCGTCGATCGAGTAGGGCAGATTACCCGCTCATGAAACATAACAAGAACCCCGAAGACTTTCTGTCGAGCCCAGGGCTGTTCGGTGCGCCAGCATCAATGGGTTCTATGTCGGCGCTCCATAGGAAGTACACATTCCCACCGTTCAGTGTGCTCAACTCCAGGGATGGAGATTGGCAGCGCCGCAAGAAGGCGTGGATACGTCTTGGCATCCGGAGCGAGGTAGGTAGGGATGCCAAACGGGAGCGGGATTCTGCGCACGGGCCAACTGTGGCAGTGTGGCACCGTGAGCACAAGGTATCAAGCAGGGGAGATGAATATACGACCAAGTTGAAGAAGCGCACGGCCGGTTACGTGCAGGGGTATTCGATATTCGACCCCGTGCTGTGCGAACTGATGTACAACTGGTTCTGCCCTGCTGGTGGGCAGATCATAGACCCCTTTGCTGGCGGCAGTGTGCGCGGCATTGTCGCCGGTATGCTTGGGTATCGGTACTGGGGTTGTGACCTACGGCGGGAACAGGTTGTGGCTAACAGGGAGCAGCGTAGTGCCATCTGTCCAGAGGCCCCTATTGTCTGGATGTGCGGAGATTCATACCGTCGGATTAGAAAGGCTCCTCTTGCCGATTTCTTCTTCACCTGCCCGCCGTATGGCGACCTCGAAGTGTACAGCGATGATCCTGCAGAGCTGAGCGCAATGAGCCATCCAGATTTCATCGAACAGTATCGGGCTACTATACGACGGTCGGTCAGGCGGCTGCGCCCTAACAGATTTGCTGGTATTGTGGTTGGCGACTTCAGGAACAAGAAAACTGGGGAGCTGCGCGGCTTTGTAGGGGAGACCGTTGACGCGTTCCGCGATGCCGGTCTGTCGTTTTACAACGACATGGTGCTGACAACATCGATCATTACCTTGGTCATCAGGATCAATAAGCAGTTTGACGTCGGCCGGAAAATTGGGAAGTCACATCAGAACGTTCTGCTGTTTGTTAAAGGCGATCCTCGCGAAGCGACCAAGGCAATTCTGGAAGGATTGAAGTGATGGCCATTGGTGGACGTGGTACTACCTCAGTAAAGGTCAGCGCAGCATCAGCGCGGCTGAAGTTCAATGGATGCGAACCTAACTACATCCGTGATGTCTGCAAAGCTGCCTGCTGCCGGTCCAGTGTCGACCCCTCAGGGATAATCGTAACGATACATCCAAGCGAGAGGTTGCAGGTAATAGCGCACGGTGCCAAGGTTAAAAAGGGGCATCTCGTTTCTGTCAACAAGCAGTGTCCTTTCCAGGAGGAGAACCATCTATGCGGGCTGCACAACACTCCGGACAAACCGTTCGGATGTATTGCCAGCCCCTTTACATTGAATAAGAACGGCACACTCATCATCAGGAACCGCTACAAGCTCCTGGTCTGCTACAACGATGGACCAAAGTTGCCAGCCTATGTAGCGTTCCGTGCATCACTTGATCTCATGTTTGGTAAGAAGGAGGCGGCACGAATCGTCCGCCACTTAAATTCAGGTGGAGGTGACATCATTGCATACATGCCAACAGACGCATACATGAAGCTGATGGAAAACGACGCGGCAAAAAGGGACCGCCATGCCTGACGATCTCCCTGCGGCCTACCGTATACTAGAGGTGCGCCGTCTGTCGGCGCGGCAGGCTTGGCATGAGCCCAGCGCAAAGAAGGAGAGGGTGGACAAGGCAGGGGCCGCAATCAAGGACTGCATCCAACGTATAGGGTACGCCGAGGCGCTCTGGGTGGCAGAGGAACTAGCCTTTGAGTTCGGCGTATGGTGGGACACCGAGAAGACCAGTCTGATGATTAGCCTCAGCGATCTCCAGCTAATAGCATTCGCTTCTGCGCTGCTCGCGCATCGCGAAATTGTTTATGCGCAGTACACGAAACGGCAGGGGAAGAAGAATGGCAAGAAGACCAAAACCTCCAGACCTAAAAACGGCTAAGCTAGTAGACTGGGCCGTGTGGTATGCCGCGCTGGGGTGGCCGGTATTCCCTTGCCACACCGCTGTCAAGGGCAAGAGACGCGGTGTCCTGGCGTGTTCCTGCGGTGATGCCAAATGTGGTTCCCCAGGCAAGCACCCTGCTACTGAGCATGGGCTCAAGGATGCCACCATCGACCAGGATGTAATTTACGAATGGTGGGAACGCGGTAGCTGGAATATTGGGACCCTGCTTGGAGACGGCAGGGTTGCTCTCGATAGTGATGGGGATGAGATCAAGAGGTTCCGGCCCATACCGAAAACACCTACTGCAATAACTGGGCGTAAGGGCGGCGGGTATCATTTCTTCTTCAGTACAAACGGTAAGCACATGACAAACAGGAGGGGGGCACTCCCTGCCGGTGTTGATGTTAGAGGTGAGGGGGGCTATGTCATCCTGCCCCCCAGCCGACACGTTTCAGGCAGACAGTACCGTTGGGCTAAAGGGCGCATGCCTGACATCCCCCTCGCAGTAATACCCAAGAAGATACTGAAGAAGATCGAGGGCAAGCCCAAAAAGGAAACCAAGGCTGAGGACGAGGATGAGAAGATCGAACGGGGGAGGCGCGACACTAAGCTGACATCGATGGCAGGCAAGATGCGGCGGAACGGATTCCAGCACTCGCAAATAGAAGCCGCGTTACTAGACCTGAACAAGAAGCGGTGTGTGCCGCCACTGTCTGATTATCAGGTAAGGAAGATCGTGCATAGTGTAGCCCGCTATGCGCCTGGGGAGGTAGACCTCGAGATCGATCTTGAGGAGGCGGACGTAACGTTCTACACCGCGAAGGAAATATGCGAAGAAGAGGGCGAGGACATTCCTTGGATTGCCGAGCCATGTTTGGCGCAGGGGGCCATCACCGAACTTGTTGGTAAGATCAAATCTGCTGGCAAGACGACGTTCGCTCTGGCAATGGCGCGGGCTATTATCTATGGAAAGGAATTCATTGGGACGCAGCCAAAGCACACCGGCCCTGTTGTGTTCCTAACCGAGCAGCCCAAGATGAGCTTCAGGCTTATGCTAAAGAAGAGCGGCTTGGCCGACTGCACCGACTTCCACGTACTGTATTACCACGAGGCACTGAAGCTTGATGATTGGGAAAGCACGATGGAGCGGGTTGTGGAGGAGGCAATAGATGCGAATGCGTTAGCAGTGTTCATCGACACGTTGCCGCCCTTTGCCCGCATACGCGGTGACCAGGAGCAGTCCTCGGGGTACGCCACAACAGCGATGGAACCGATCCAAAAAATGCTTGCGACACATGACTTCGGGGTTTGCATTATACGCCACGAGAGAAAGTCTGGCGGCGACATCAGCGATGCAGGTAGGGGGTCGTCGGCATTTGGCGGTGCAGTAGACATCATGCTGCGGCTGCGCAGGTACCGTGGCTCTAGCGCAAGGCGGGAACTGGAGGAGCTATCCAGGCTCGGTGAATCGAATGTTGTTATAGAATTGAAGAAGGGGGGCGACTACGTCCTCATTGGCGATGCACTAACCGTTGAACGGTCTGATACCGAGAGACGTATATTGGAGGCGCTGAACGAACAGGAGGGCGCACTGACCGAGCGCGAACTAATCCAGGCGCTAAGCGGTGCCCCATCGGTAGCAACCATCAAACGCTCGTTGAACAAGCTGGTAGAGGATGCGCTGGCGCTGAAAACACGCGCAGGCTCCACCGGCAGGGGTCGTCCTGCATTCGTCTACGACATCAACACAATCAGGGAGGAACAGGGGGATGATGATTTCGACGGTTAATTGGTCTAAAAATGGTCCAAAAATACCCCACAATTCATTTAATTAACTACCCCTATAAGGGGGGTTGGATAAAAATAAATTAGCCGGTAGTGGAATCTGGTCAACAAACAAAAATAAATAACGGGCAAGGAGGGGACTATAACATGGCAAAAGGGCAACGTAAAGGGCAGAAAAAGCAGGACGACGAGACCAAGATTTCTGGCTATGCTGCGAAGGAGCCTGCGAAACGTGAAAGCCTGCCGGACACAAGAGCGTCAATAACACACAAGGCCATCATCACCGATCCTGCCCTTGGTGAGATGCACTTGTTCCTTACGGTTGGGCTTTACGAGGACAAAATGCCTGGGGAGCTCTTTGCCCATATTGGGAAGCAGGGGACCACGTTGCGCGGGTTGATGGACACTATTGCCATTGAGCTGTCGCTGCTGCTGCAATACGGCGTACCGCTGGCAGAGATTGTGGAGCAGTTTAAGGGCACAAGATTCGAACCGATGGGTAAGACGAGTAACCGTGCCATACCGGAGTGCCATTCGTTGATTGACTACATTGTGCGCTGGCTGGAGCTGACATTTAAGGAGCCACTATGAACTACTGTTCCTTAGAACTGCACGTCGGCCATTCCCCCGAACACTGCATCGATATTGAAGGTGTTGACGGCACTGTGGTTACTGCTTGTATGAGGTGTTTGCTGAAGCTGGTGCTGGCCGGTGCCGGTACAGCAGATCCAATTGCTACGGAATACCTCAGTACCTCCCCGCCCTTGCAGCTTCCTCCCTTTAGGTGTGATGTTAGCTGCCCGTTTCTGGAACAGCCAAAGGCAATGGGAGGAGCTACGAGCGATCGAGGGCTTTGCACAATGCTGCATGACGAAGTTACCGTCCTGCACCCCGCATGCAATACTACTGATTGGAGGAAACGTATAGCCGCAGAAGTCGGCCTGCTTGACTAGGGCAGCTAAATGTTGTATACTTCGCAAGACATGAAATCGCAGCTACCACCACGGAAGTTAAAGAGCGGGCGTCGTCTTGTTGCCATATCGTCGGGCGGCAGGGTTGGGCTGTACCGTCTTGGCAAGCGGGATTCGACTGACTACATTATCCGGCTCCCTGCTGGCCGCAAGGTACGTCGTGCTGCTGCCAATTCATACGGCTACCCTAACGCCCCTGAGGGCAACTGGCGCTGGGTAAAGGGACGGCGTCCGTGGAGCAGCAATGGACCAAAGGAGCCACGGCTGACGAGGAAGGAACGGCAGGAGGCCGAGCGGCGTACCATCATTGGCCGGTTGTCAACCAAGGGTGATACGACAAAGGAACGCGAGGTCAAGATTTCGAGAACTCTTCTCTGCGCAGACTGCAACCGAAGCACCAAGGAACGGAAGCATGCGCACAGTGCGATCTCTGATGTCGGCTTCCCCATTACGCTGTGCTGCCGGTGTGCGCGAGGGCGTGGGGGGCACTGCGGCATTTACGAACGTAGGATGTACCTGCGGCGAAAGAGGAGAAGGACCACATGATTGAAGGAGACAATGTGATCCAAAGATTACGGAGTTTGGCTAGGGTGATGACCCAGGCGCAGGCTGCGCGGGCTACCGGACTGTCACCGGCCAGGGTAAGCCAAATTGCCGATGAGAAAGGCATTACGTTTCTTACACGTCCCCCCCGCCCGAAGCGTAGTCGCTGCGCTAGTTGCATGTTCCCGCGCGATGGAACTCGTCGGTGCCTACGGTGCAAGTGGACCCCCGCTCGAATCAAAACCCTTCGGCAAGGGTTGGGGCTGTCGCAAGTGGACATGGCCTTTAAGGTGCTGCACATGAACGTATGGGCGGTACAGCGGTGGGAGAGCGGCCACTGTCGGCCTGGACGGGCAGCACTGGTACGGTTGGAGCGGGTAGCACGTTCTGGCGGGACAGCAGGCGCTCCAGCTTAGAGAAGCCCAAACAACCCCCCATACCCTTGATTCCGAGCCGCTGTCGTGCGATTCTGGGCGTTTTTCGCATGCAACCCATACCCTACTATTCAGATGCCAAAACTTCGCCTTAGTCCTTACACAATGCTATCAGACGCCGTCTGTTGCGAATCTGTCGTCACGTTTACAGGCCGGAAATATATTCGAAGAAAGTTGCTGTAGGGGCTTGACATTGCTCACGAACCGTTGTATATTTCGACTATAGAGTTGTTAAGGGAGGAAAACAAACACATCTTGGTCTTTTTGCCGACGAAGTTGTAGCTGCGCACGCATATAACGCAGCTGCTCTGAAACATTTCGGCGAGTTTGCGCTACTCAACGACCCTTCCCACGGGACAACAAGACGAATGGGACAGGCGCGGAGCATACGGCGAGGACGACACCCCACGCGGGCAAGTGAATATGAATAGCAACTACAAAACCGAAACCGCCTCAGTGAACCTGTGGCGGTCCAGACAGGGTTAGCCGCCTGCTGCTGAATGAGGTAGGCTACAAGGAAGGAAAGTGGAATGGCAAAACTAATCGACAGGAAGGTGGCGTAAGATGCGCATCCTTACCCTAGCAAGAGAAATACGCGCGACGTATTCTACGGGCTGGCGCTCAGTCCTCGAAGAGATCCTCTTTGACGTTGAGTATGGCTGCTGGCGTAAGTGCGCCTGCGGCGGATCGGGCCGAGATGTTCGATGCCCTCGATGTGGTCAGTTTATGCCATTAGCGTAGGAGAAGATACCGAAACGCTGGCACCGGCCAGCGTCGTTGTTGGGCTGACTGCCAGCAACCTGATGAGGTAGGTTACGCAGAATGGAGGGAACAACATGGCACGCATAACATACGAGAAGAAGTTATCTAAGGCTCAGATACGGGCGTACAAAAAGCTGACTGCCATAGGACAGTCAGCGTATACGTTGCGAGAGTCCATCGCAACGCTCAATGCATTAGTTGCGATGGGGTTGGCCACGAAGGATGCTGAACTAGGATCAATCTTCGATTCTAGGACGGGCATTAAGTATTGTTCTCGCTTACAATGACGACTGTAAAAAAGGAGAACCGAAACCGGCCAGCAGGCCGGTCGTTGTGGTATGGTAGACCACGACCTGATGAGGTAGACCAAATTGCGGAAAGGTAGAGACGTGATGACGGGCGCGAAGTTCCACGGCAAGTGCGCGAGGTGCCTTGGGGATATTACCCCTGGTGAGGACATTTACTCGACGTACAAGTACCAGCTGCAAGGCTCAAGTCGCAAGACCGCTTGGATTCATGTTGGGTGCCTAGAACATCCTGATGTGGAACCTGTAGAACGGCAGGCTAAGGGGACACCGGAATCTGATCTGGATATACCTGATGGCGATGAGTCTTCTGCCAGCAGTAAATTGATCAGGGTGTTGGGGCGTGACATTGCCACGGTAGCAGAGGATGTCGCTGAGCTATCGAACAAGGTTGCTTCCATTGATACCGCCCGCGAGATCAAGATTGTGCTGCCGGACAGGAAGCCGGTGAAGGTAGGGGCGCAGCACGAAGCATTTGAAAAGCTGGTGCAGTATGCCAGCACAGGCCTCAACATTGCGATGAAGGGTCCTGCCGGCTCCGGCAAGACCTCAGCAGCGTATGCACTGGGTAAGGCACTGAAGCTGCCGACCTACGTGGTGCCACTCGGCCCGCAGACATCGAAGAGCGACCTGGTGGGTTACATGAACGGTGCCGGTGACTACATAGCGCCGATGCTCCGTAGGGCATTTGAACATGGTGGTGTCTGCCTGCTGGACGAGATGGATGCGGCCAACCCCGCAGTGCTTACGATCATCAACGGTATGCTTGCCAACGGGCACGCTGGCTTCGCTGACGGCATGGTGGACCGGCACGAGGACACGATCTTCCTCGCGGCCATGAACACTTTCGGCCGTGGGGCCGATACCGAGTATGTTGGGCGGGCGCAGCTCGATGCTGCTACGCTTGACCGCTGGGTGATGCTGGAGTGGGCATACGATTGGAACTTCACGCGGCACCTAGCCGGTAACGACAAGTGGACAGACTACGTGCAGCGCCTTAGCGATGCTGCGATGGCCCAGAAGGTACGAGTGGTCATTAGCCCGCGTGCTGCGTTGTTTGGGGCGAGGCTCCTAGCAGCCGGTATTGCACGCAGGGAAGTCGAACAGGTGTGCATCTGGGCACCCATTAAGCCGGACGATAAAGTGAAGATACTGGCGGCAATGCCTACGAAGAGCGGTAGCGAGACTGCCGACTTCTCGGGCGCACCGCCGGTGAAGAAGAGTAGGTGGTAGGAAGCATGAAAGAACATATTCAGGAGTTCGACAGCGTACAGGACTGGCTGAAGTTTCTAGCAACAAAAACCGATATGCCAACATCGCAGCGCAGCAGCCAAGAAGTAGGTGATAGGCATTGGGCAGGTACAGCGACGTATGCTGAAGCGCTGCACCTTGCTGAACGTGGCTGGCCGGAGGGTGTGGATAAGGTACACCGTATGGCTGTTGAGTTGTCGGACAAGATCATCAAGAAGCTCAACGTACCGGAACTTGTGTACGATGTCGTTGGGGACGAGCTGGATATAGGGCGGTACGTTGAAGGCGATCCCGAAGACTTCATGACGCTAACTGCTCAGGAGGAATGGCAAGAGCCGAAGATACTGCATGTGGTTGCTAACATTGGAGCATCTGCAATGGTCGAAGCCGATACGATGTTGCGTAAAGGCGCAGCGGTAGTAGCGCTTGTTGATGCACTGGAGCAGCACGGCAAACGAGTCATCATTGATATCGTAGCCACGGCCACCAGTGGCGACAGACAGATAGTTACGACCGTAAGGATCAAGGACGCGGATGCTCCTGTGCAGCTTGCCAACTTGGTATTCCTAATAGCGCATGCAGCTAGCCCTCGCCGGTTGATGTTTTCGGCATGGGAGCATGCACCTGAGACCGTTAGGCGTGCAGTAGGGGTATTTCCGATGGGTGGTTATGGAAGCCCAAGTGATCCTGCTGAAGATAAGCGTGGCGACATCTACATCGGCAGTTTGTATGGCGGTTGGGAAGCTGATGAAGCCGAGGCCTGGGTGTTGAAGGAACTGGGCAAGCAAGGCATCGAGATAGAAGGAGGTCGACATGGTAGCTAAGAACCGGAGGATTCGCTCTACGTGTTCTCGCTTCACCATTCACGGTGCCCATAAGTGGGACAAGGGGGATGCCAGGTTGTGGTGCCCTGGCACCGATGGCAGCAACCCCCAGATACCACCAGCGTTGCGTAGACAGTTGAGGACGGAGGCGAAGCATGCCTAACGGTCAGCGATGCGGAGCCTACAAGCGCCATTGGTTCACTGTGAAGGGCCAGCCAAGCCATTACGTCTGCATACGCTGTGGAGCACTGAACCCAAGATACGTTCGATAGGAAACGGACAAATTCGGAAGTTAGTCGGCCCTCACCGGAGCCTGTAGCGGCGCAGGCTCTAGCGGAGGCCGAACGGGACGGCCCGAGAAGTTTTGGCACAAGGAGGATCCGATATGCCAAGAGATGATGGAGCAGACTGATGCAGCCTTGCCCAGTTTGCAAGGACAGCGAACAGCCTGTCCGGTTCAAGATCGGGGTCTTGGTTTGGAGAGACGGTAGCCGGTTGCGTGTGTGCTCGACTCGCTGCGCTAGTAAAGCACGGGCCAGGGCGAAGACGCTCAAACGGCTAAATCCCGAACGAGAGACCAGTTCGGTTAGGAGGCATGTGGCATGGCAGTACCGCAACGCGAAGAAGATGCCAGCACTGACCTAGAGGAGCTGCTCGGCAAGGACCCGCTCAACGTGGGCAAGCTGCACCCAGAACTGAAAGCATGCCTCGTCGATGGACCGTTTGGCCCGAGCATCCAGCACCCATTTGTGCATCAGGTGTTCTTCTCATCGTGGAAGCGTGCAAATGAGATGCTTGAGCACAAGAACACACAGGTTGCAAAGGCGATCGCGGAGAAGCGCTGGGGGCAAGTGCTATGGCTATATGAGCGCCCCTGGCGGTTAGATATGCTGAACGAAATGTGGATGAACAAGACCATTACGCGACACGAGCTGCGCACGCTGCTGCCGAGAATATGGATTGATGCAGAGCTACTTGGCAAGCGTAAGGCGCTATTGTTGAGGCTGTTCAAAGCAACCGGCTTTGTGTCGGACGATGCCGAGAAGCCCAACGTGCAGGACTACCTTGTACCTGGCGAAGCAGTGACGATCTACCGTGGTAGCGCCCCTGCCCACGCCAACGGCCTGTCGTGGACGAGAAGCCCGCAGATAGCGGCGTGGTTTGCCCGTAGGCTGAACGATGAGAAGACGTGCATCGTTACTGCTGGCGAAGTGCTGCCGGAGCATGTGTTGGGGGTCTTTACCGGCCGGGGGGAAGACGAGGTAGTGGTCAACCCCAGGCATATCAAGAACCGGAGGCAGCACCGTGTTCCCTGATCTCATACACATCACGTTCCCAATAATACTAGTGGTAGCTACTGTAGTGCTGCTGCGCCAGTTCATGAAAGGAGATGGACCATGACGAATAGAATCGTCATTAGCCTGACGCCGCTGCAAGTGGCAACATTAATCGAGGCGGTGAGTGACTACGCTCTAAGCCATAACCTTACTGTGCCCCCCGCCCGTAAGCGACGTGCCGCCTGGGGTGCTGCGCGACACATGGAAAAGGCACTTGCAAAGTTTAGGGAGGTATAGTGACTTACCAAGATAGTTGTTCATCATGCGGTGAGCGGCACAAGCGAGTGTTCGTCACCGATGAGCGCGGTGTTGCTGTGGAGGGGTTAGTAGTAGGCGAAACCGATGATGGCAAGCTGGTGGTGGAGACCTCCATCGAGACGATTCTCTGCCTCCCTTCCGCAGTTACGCCGTGGCGTGCGGACCAGCCACCAGTCGATGATTTCCCCGATGAGGACTACGATGGCGGGCTGGGGTCAGGTAAGTGGCTCGAGAAAAACCTGTAGAAAAGGGGCGGGATGCCCTTGACATTGGCGCGATAATTCGGTACGACTGAAGCTGTAGGCCGACAGGGAGGAGGTGAGGAGCAACTGTTACTGGCCTGCAGGCGGCCGCCAACAATGTACAAGGAGGACATTTTGGCCATCACGCTTGACGATCTAGCAGAGATACTGCAAGGGGTTTTCAGCCTGTCGGAACTTGGCCAGGTACAACTCACGGATGTGCTGGCGGGAGAGGATGTTGATGACCCAAGCGCACTGCACGAAGTCGTGAACCTTCTACAACGATTAGATGACCATGTGGACAGCGCAGCGGAACTAGCAGTAGATCTCTGCCAGAATGAATTCGCGAGGAAGTTGCTAAGAGCTGGTGGTATTGAGGCAAGCGATACTGGCAGCATGGAATCAGTCTTGTCGCATACTCAGGAAGGAGAAACAGGAGATATGGCAGGCAAGAAAAAGGGCAGGAAGCGGGCTGCAGTGGCAGTCGCGGAGGAAGAGGAATTCGAGGACGAGGAGGCAATTGAGGAGGAGTTGCCCGACGACGAGGACCTCGACGAGCTTGACCTCGAGGAGGAAGAGGAAGAAGAGGAGGACGCGCCTGCGCCGCGCAAGCGTTCCGCCAAGGCCAAGGCTGCTGCGAAGCCGAAGAAGGCCAAGGCTGCTGTCAAGGCCTCCGCCAGCGACGGCCGTGCGTCGACCGGCCACATGAAGCTCGGCACGAAGTCCACTGCCGAGTTCAAGGGGAAGATCCACACGCTCGAAGCGGTTAAGGGCAGTGACGGTAGCACCGTGTACGTCCTGGACGGAAAGCGGTCTAAGCCGTTCCGGAGCCCGTCAGCGGCCGGCTCGAAGATTGCTGGGTACGCCGTTACCGGACTCAAGTTCTGGGAGGGCAACGGCAAGGCCGCGAAGTCTGCCACCGCGAAGCCGAAGGCTTCTGCCAAGAAGGGCAAGGGCAAGCGGAGCAAGAAGTAACCTCCGTGTTGGCCGGTCCAAAGCACAAAAGGGCACCACTTGGAAACGGGTGGTGCCCTTTTTTTGTCTTGTTCAGAACCATCAGGATGTTGTATACTACCTTGGCGCAACGCTATTTAGCGGGAAAGGATCTTACCAGTGCTCGTCGTATCTAGGAAGACCGACCAGACCATTCGTATTGAGGGGCCAGCACACATACGCATCCTGAAGACTAGCAAGGGCAAGGTCTCCATCGGCATCGAGGCGAATCGGAACGTGCGCATCCTGCGTGGCGAGCTTCTTGAGCGTGGGCAGCAAGGGCCATGTACCGGCGAAACGTGCCTGCGCTGCAATGGGCAGGGCACCTGTGGAATGGATCTTCTCAAGGAGGTCGAACCATGCGAATAAAAATTGCGGACGGCTTGGCGTACTTTGACCGAGCCGAGTGGGGGGCGAACCCAGCTATACGCGGTGGATACGCCATTGACCCTAGACGGAAATTGGAAACTGATATCCACCACACCGTCATCGTTGACCGTGATGCTACCCCCGACCTGTGGGAAACGGAGGCCGAGGTCAAAACGAAGATGCGGCAGCTTCAGGTCATCAGGTCTGACATTACAGACGTGCCATACAACGACGTTGGGTTCCTCATGGCCAACAGGACCCTCATAGTGTGCGAGGGGCGCGGACAGGCGCGGACAGGTGCCCATACAAGGGGGAGAAACACGCGAGGGTATGGCTTTGCCTTTGAGGGCGACATGGAAGCCCTGCCTAACCCTGACATGCGCCTGTGGCTGGGCAAGCTCAACCAATTCTTCGGTTGGGTGAAGTATGAACGCGGGCTCGTGAATCTCGGCCCATTCTATCCACATCAGAGATTCCACAACACCGCCTGCCCTGGCAGGGCAACACTGGCTGTGATTAGTCAGTTCGAGTATCAGGAGGTCGATATGTACCCAGACGAAGAGAGGCGCGAGCAGCTGGCGGCAGTGCAGACGTTGTTCGAAACGGCTGCAGCATACGTAGGGCAGAACACTCCGCTGCCGAGAGATGTGAGAGTCAAAATCAAATACCTGATCGCGCTGGCTGCGGCCGCAGACGCATAAGCGAAGGAGATCTATTGGCGCGTAACAGCCTATGAAGTCTTACCTAGTGCTGCTGGTTGCAGTGGCACTAATAACGATAGGGGGAGGAGCCTATGTTCAGCGAACCGACATTCTGGGTGCTACTACCGTTCGCAATTCTGGGTGCGGCGACCATGAGCTACTGGACTATCGAAGGGGGCCGGTTCTTGGTTGCCGCGAGACTCAAGCCCTGGCTCCGCTGCCGCCAGGCCGCGCAGGGGCGAGAGGGCGAGTGGCACCCGAACATGACCTCTCTGGAAGTCTTCGAGTACTCGCTAGAGGCGCAGCGCAAGAAGAATCTACGTTTTCATCAGACTCACGGAGCGAACACCCGCTGCCTGCTGTGTTTCAAGACCCCGCCACCTTCATCTGCGCCGCCGAGTACACCTGGTCTTGCGTGGAAGTCCTTGCCGTCTGGCGAGGTCCCACGCCCACCTGCCCAACTGGAGAATCGGGAGGTAATTGGAACGCGGTCAGCCCCGACGGAGCCAACTGGGGAGGATTCCAGGTGAACTACGAGGCCCACAAGGACAAACTGTTCCGCGTCACCGGTAGCTACGACCGTGAGCTGTTGCTGGTGCCGGAGGTCAACGTAGCCGTGGCGCACCTGATCTACGTGGAGTCCGGCGGTGGGTCGTGGACGCCGTGGCAATGTCGGCCGGTGCTAGCGCTGCCGACTGCGGGCATTAGCAGATAGGAGAGAGACGATGGAGTTAGACGAGTTCACAAAGGGAAGGGCGCTCGATTCGGCTATGGCACCGCCTGGAGCGAGGCCACTGCCGAGGCAGACCGTGGCGGGACTGGGGCGATTCTCCGTGATGTCCAGCACCGGCGGCTCGGTGTACACAGGCGAGTGGGTGGGCCTCGCTCGCTCTACTGCTTCGATTGCTGCGAGTGGGTTTCTAACACGGCCAACTTTGAGATGCGGAAGGGAGGCGTCATCGCTCACAGCCACGCCTGCGGTCGGGGAGGAAGGGAGGAACGGGGGATGGAACGATTCGTATTGATAATCGGCATCCTATTCGCACTTGAGGCAGCAGCCGCGTTCACAGCAGCAGCATGTGGATGGGAGTTTAAGAAGGGACCGCGCCATGCGATCACTGACGGCGTATCTGCCGCTATCATTGCCGGTTTTGCGCTGGCGCTGTGGGTGAACCGATGACCCCGCCTAGCAGCCCAGCAACAGCAGGGCCTAAGCACCGGGTGTGGCTCTATAACTGTCGAGTCCATGGCACTAGTCCGGTTTGGCGGGATGACCCTGTCCCCACAGACGGCCCCTGTAATGCTGGGGATAGTACTTATCCGCCATGGAAGGAGCCGTGTCGCATCATACGCACTCTGGTTGGGCCAGGCGATGCACATCTTTATTCAAGCAGGGGCACGACACACTGCGACAATGATTGCTTAGTCTGTTTTCCCAGCGCCCCAGAGCCGAGCGGCCGGGTGACGGATGAGCAGGCCGAGCATTGGGGTGGGCATCCAGAAGCCTGCCTGGACTGGCCCGATTGCCACCATGCTACTGCCGCCGATGAGCGCACCTGCGACGAGGCATTTATTGATCGCCTCTTGGCCGACCGCACCCAGGCCCAGCGGTGCCCAGACGGGCTCCTTGAGAGTCGCATCGGCGACCTGGAGGCGGCGCTAGACAAGGAACACGAACGAGCCTCCCTTGATTCAGGAGAGACTGTAGATATTGAACATCCTGATCCATGCGCCATCTGCGCCCTGATTGACCCGTCCAAGGCTCTGTCAATACGCGCAGGCGCGGAGGCTGGGCGTGCCCTAGACAAGCAGCGCATCGCGAGCCTGGAGGCGGCGCTGCGAGAGCGAAGCGAGGCACGCCATCTGGCTGAGTGCATTTCCACGTCCTACCATCCGTGGGATGAATGCCCCCGTGATCCCTGTGCCAGCGACCGCGCCCTGCTCGCCCCGCCTGGGCAGGAGCGCGGGGAGGAGGGGCAGGATGACTAGCACTGGAGACACCTTCGCTGGCATAAAACGAGCGGCATCACGATATCCCAACTGCCGTATTGCTAATTGCGACTGCGATGACTTTGGTGGGGTTTGGGAAGCTGGCTGCAACTGCCTCGGACACTTCAAGGACATGGACGACATCTTTGGCAAGGACAACTGGTCGTACAAAGACTTTACGCGGGAAGTTAGGCAGGGCTATTTCAGCAAGCTAGACCGCAAGGAGGCCCAGCATGAAGCCTAGCAACCCCGACGCATCGGCCCCGTCCCGCCTGAGAGCGCTGCTGGAGGCGGCGAGCCGAGACATGGCGGACTCTGAGAGGTACAGCGCGGCGCAAGTAGAACTAGAGGCCCTCGCCCGGCCCCTCGCCCAGCTTGTCCTAGATGCGGTGAAAGCTGCGGAGAAACGCAAGTATTTACACGAGCCTACCGCTATTGATGACAACAACCTCATCAATAGCCTCGCCACCCTGCTCGCCCCGCCTGCGGCGGATCAAGAGGAGGTGCGCGATGACGAGTCCTAGTGCTGAGGAGCGAACACGGTGGCGAAAAGCCATAACCGCACGGCGCACAGGAGCACCGGGCGGCAACCTATGTGATGAGCTGCGCTGCGAGCACCGTGAGCTTTACACCACCTTTGCTTGCGAGAGCGCAGCTCTCCTTTCGCTTCTCGACGCCCTGGCCCAGGCCGAGCAAATACGTGATGCCTACAAGTTGGGAGAGGAAGTAGTCTTTGACCGCGCTATCAGGGCCGAGCGCGCGCGCGACGAGGCGCGAGAGGAGGTGGGGCGGCTGCGGGAGGCAAAGGACGGAGCCTATGAGGAGCGCAATCGCTGTGTAGCCCTAATTGCTGCGATGGGTAAGTATTTAGGGTGGCGTGTTGGCCTGAGCCGCACTGCCATTGAGGGGTGGGATGAAGAGTGGCATGGCATCATCTACATCGACACTCCGAGGGGGCAAATATCGTGGCACTACCACGATAGCCATGCACCGTTCTTTGGCGGCTTACCCCCGTATACCGGCACATGGGACGGGCACGATACGGGAGAGAAGTATCGCCGTGTTGCCGAGGTCCACGCCGCACTGGACGCAGAGCCCAGAAGTGAAGGATAGGGACGTAAGGACGTAGGAGGAGGAAGAAACATGAAGCGCATGATACGATTATTAGTAGTTCTGACACGTTGGCCGCGTAGGTTGTTTCGTATAGCCCGCGACAGTAAGCACCCCGGCCGGTGGACGCTTTGCCTGGCAGCGTGCGCCGTGGCCGTAGTTCTGGCCCTGTCGCTAGGCACAGGCGGTGTTGAGGCCAAGCCTGTGCAACATGGGAACCAATGCCCACGGGAGATCGGGGCGATGGCCCGCGACGCTGGCATAGCGCCAGGCTCCAAGATCTCGTATCACTGCGGAGGGAGGTGAGGGGTTGCAATGAGTAATATCACAACCAATGTGTATGCAGCTTGGGATGGGGGGCATGGGCAGCGAGCTTGTCGACCTCTGTACTCCCTCCGAGGTGGGTCGGCTCGTTGATGGCATCTTTACCACCCCGCCAGCAGGTGCCCCCGTGCCTCCCGTCCTGCGCTGCTGCAAGGATATGTAAGTCAGAAGCAGAGGCGGCAGGGATGCCGTCTTGCAGGGCTTAGGAGGAACCATGAATCAAAATGACGGAGAGCGCTGGGGTTGGGCGAAGCGCTGGCATGTGCTGGTGGAGCGTCAGACCGCAGAGGCCGAGGCCAGCTTTCTAGTCGGCCCGAATCACCTTACACGCGACAAGCCAACGAAGACTTTTTTTGTGTCAGTCATTACAGAGGAGGTCGGTAAGCTCGCGCGTACTGCCAACAAGCTATCCCTCATTCCCCAAGGTGGCGATAGCGCGGAGTGGCAGCGAGAGGGGCAGTTCCGGCTCCTGACAATTGCGTCGTTGGTACGGCGGATGGCAGAGCTGTGGGACAAGCTGCCGGACGAACAAACCGGCGATTGGCATATAGGGGAGTTAGACAGAGAGGAGGGGGATTCAGGTTAAAGGGTAAAACGAAGGAGTTTGGAGGATCCAACATGGTAACAGCAGACACAACAACTCAATATCGACCACTGAACAAACTGGTGCATCTGCAGGCGGTACTCGAACGCGGACGCATCTCGGCAGGCAATCAACGGCTCGGCATCGATGATCTTACGGTCGGCATCATGTACGATGCCGTTACATCAACGCTTGCCAAACTCGAACAAGAGACAAAGGACCTCATGGCGCAAGAGGTCAAGCAACACCCTGCTTGGTACTGGATGGAGAAGGTGAAAGGCATCGGCCCGCAGACAGCGTCGCTGATGCTGGCCTATCTGCTGCCTCCGATACCCGAGAAGGGGCCGTCGTCTTGGTACAAGGCGGCAGGGCTGTACGCCATCCCTGTTGAGGGCAAGAACGGGCCGGAGTCGCGCATGCCTCGCTACCAGCACCTAAAGAGCGGGGAGAAGGCTACCTGGCACCCACGTCTGCGCCGCAACCTGTACGTCGTGGGGACAAGCCTGATGCGGGCCGGTGGGTTCTACTACGACTTCTACATCCAGGCAAAAGAGGCATATACGAACAAACACCCTGACTGGAAGGGGCGCAACCATGCCGTCGCCTTCTGGAAGATGGTGAAACTGTTCCTGGCCCACCTGTACGAAGTATGGGCGCAGGCGGAAGGTGTAGAGGTCCGCGGACCGTACCCGATGGAGATTCTTGGCCACGTCAAAATCGAGGTCCCGTGGGAGGGGGGATAGCGGAGGCCCTGTGTAAGACGACGCAGATTTGGCGAGCGGACATGTCATGAGTAACGATCGTCGGGTGGTGAGCGACATAGTCTTGTGAACCGGTCGGTGCTTGGTGAGCGGATTTGTTATGTGCAACGAAGAAAAAATGGTGAGTGGCATACTGCTGCAAAACGGTTGAATCATGATGAGCGAATCTTCAATGCGTAATGAACATGCACTGGTGAGCGCCTCAGCATAGTGTACTGGTAAACGAGTGGTGAGCGATATAATAGTGGAAAATGATGTCTGCTTGGTGAGCGGAAGTTTGATGTATGACGGTGATATCCTGGTGAGCGGCGAACCTTTGTGTAACGGTTGATGTTTGGTGAGCGAGCGGCCTCATGTGTAACGGGCAACCACTGGTGAGCGGCTGTATTCTGAGAAGTGGAACATCGTTGGTGAGCGTGCTAGCGCCTGGAGAACGGTCTGGCAGTGGTGAGCGAAGGGATATTGTGTGTACCGGCAAAATACTGGTGAGTGGGTACAGGGTGTGAACTGGAAAACTTTTGGTGAGCGGCTTCAGTCTGCGCAACGGAGTATCTTTGGTGAGCGAAAGCCGCATGTGGGCGGTAGCGTAGCTGGTGAGCGACGAATCCTTGTGTAGCGGGAATCCGATGGTGAGCGATTCTGTGTTGGGCAACGACAGGCAACTGGCGAACTAGAAGGGAGTTGGTTTGATGCGGCCATACGATCTGAAGGCGCTGAAATGGGCGGACATCATCCTCACCGAACTGGTGCGGACGGGATATCGTATCCCGACTTTGCTGAATAGGAACGACATTGAACAGGAGGAGTTGCAGGTGGTGCGGCGACTTAATGCCTGGACCTATGTGCTGCTGCAGCACCTTGAAATGGGAGGGGAGAAGTTCTCGGCAGAAGAGGCGCTGCCGGAAGGAGAGTAATCATGCTTCGGCTATCTACGCAGTTTGGCAAGGTCCTCTGTTTCTCATGCGCAGTGCGTGCTGCCCTTGGTGGTGAGTATATTGGTATGGAGGATCAAGAGGAGCCGGCGGATGTGCAGTGCAGCAAGTGCTACTGCGACATCGATACGACCAATACGTTCCCAGCGCCGGAACAGCAGGAGCCAGAATTGTCAACGCAGTCGTTGCGGATACACGGTGTTCCTCAAGAGGGGCATCAGTATTACCCTAGTCATACTGACCTCCTAGCCGATCGCAAGGCGAGCAGGAAAGGGGCTATACTTGTGCTTACGATAACAGACCATGAGGGCACGCCCAGCCAGTTCGGAAGCGTGAGTGTCGAACTCAGTTGGCGTGCTGTTATGATGCTGCGCGGTTGGCTTACGCCGGTTGAAGTGTGTTCGACGTGCAAGCGGAGAAACAAAGTGCTATGTACACTGCGCGAACAGCATGAGCACCATGACGTGCCGGTATCCGGCTACGCCCACTGTCCAGGCCGTGCGGACGAAAGCGAGAATAGGTAAGGAAGCTGATTTGAGATATCGTAAATATCGTGTTGAACTGTGCCGCCATGAAAAAACTGTCTACGAGGTAGAAGCGGATACGGACCAGGACGCCATCGAGAAGGCCAGGCAGGGCAAGGGCCGTTACCTGTTCTCGGATAACACCGAGTTTTGCAGTGAGGTGGCCATGCCTGTGGAATCTGAGGGAGGGAATCATGGCAACACTAAGGCTTAGTGGAGATACCGATGGCGGACTGACGAATATTGACCTCCTCATCATGGAGCCGCCCGACCGTGCGGAGGTGGTCATTGCTATCACGCCGCCAGGGTGTGGGCTGAAGGATGTCGACAGCCGGTACATCGAACTGGACGCGGCGAACACGACTAAACTGCGCCGCTGGCTGGACCTGAAGAGCCCGATTATGAGGAACCGACGGGCAGGGCTTATCAGACGAATGCGGGAACGGCTGCGCAGACACCGCTTGACTTGACCCTACGCCTTGTTGTATACTACACGCTGTTATGACACGTGCCGCGACCGCTGAAAAGAACACGAAGCCTTCACGGGGGCGTGTAGGCTACTACGACCCCAAGAAGAAGGGCTTTGCGAAGGGCAATGCTGGCAGGCCCAAAGGCGTCCAGAACAAGGTGACGCGCGATGCCCGTATCGTCTTTACTCCCTTAGCTAGCAAGGCCGTCACGGTGATGACCAACCACCTGACGTACCATATTAAAGGGCGCGAGGACTGCGCCTCGTGCAGGCACTACGTCGACCTCGTCCTGGCTTATGCCTACGGCAAGCCGACCCAGATGGTCGAGCACTCGTGGGACGAGGTACGCCAGCATGCCGAGAAGCTGGCTAAGGAGAAGGGCATACCTGTGGAGGACCTGTACGAGCGTGCTGGGCTTGGGCACCTGAGGTTGGTGAAATGAATCAAGTAGATATGCGTCGGGCGAGAGAGCTTCTCCAACGATACTATCTAAACTACCGCCCCGATATGTCGGACGATGAGGTGATCGTCATACTTGGGTCGGTGCCGGAAGTCACCATTAGGGCACTAGAGAATATGCCCGAGGATGTTCGCGCGGCTGGCGCGGTTATCGTAGGCGATGGTCCTATTGAGGTTTGGTGAAGTGATAGCAGGCGCGATACGTTGGCTGAGGTGGACCTGGCCGGTGCGTCGCTTGAAGTCAGCACTTGCCCCACGTAGCAAGCCGTGTTCAGGATGTGGGACGGTGCGGGTGTACCGGCCCTGTCGCCTGTGTTTTGCCTGTACTGTGCGAGCAGTGGAATTGGCCGAGCGCCAGGTGATGATAGCTGCAGAGCCACCGGAGGTGTCCGATGGCTGATTGGCCTCCGTACAAGCACGCAGGGGATATAGGCAGCAGTCGTAAGGAGGAGGCTGCTGCCCGTGTGCGTGAAGAATATGAGATGGGCCGTGCGCGGGAGTTTCTCAGGGAGCACGGCCCAGCCTACCAGCCTACCATGTCAGATGACGAAGTTCGCGACGCTATTGGGCTAATGTTGTGCGAAGTGCTCGACAAAATAGATGCCGTTGAGAAGGCGCTGGCCGGAGTACCGTCTTTCGGTAGCTATGTCGTTGTCGGCGGGCCGATAGTATTCCGTGAGGGGAAAGACGGCAGCATCGTATCATAATAGGAGGTTGACCATTGGTCGTTGCCCCGCTGCCAGTCCCAGATAGCGAGCGATGCCTACCTAATGGGCGCAAGGTACGCGGGAGTTCGTTTTCGTACGGGGATGGCGAGTCCAACAGGTTCACCTCCGGCAAGCGAAGTCCATGTGGCCACCTAGCGCCGTGCGGCTGTGACGTGGCATCTGCCATAGCTGGCACACCGGCCTGTTGCGTACAGTGCCCTCTTACCGTCTGTATTGATGACATGGTACAGGGTTATAGGACCCTACGACAGTACATGCGGGCCGAGGAAGCGCACCGGCTGCGCAATCTTGGGTTTCGTTCAGACGACATCGCTGCGCGGATAGGGGTATCCGAACGGACAACCTACCGTCTGCTGAAGATAGCCAGGGAGACCGCCGTGGCTAAGGTGAAGCTGAATGGAAGTGCTGCATGAATTCGCGTCTTGAGGGCTTGACATTCGGCCACGAATGCTGTACCATTCGAGTAGGAGATGTTGATGACAACCGAACTCGAACAGGTCAGGCAGAGCGCAGTTGCGGACTTCGGGAAGCGACAGCCTCGGCTACTGGCCATGCTTCGGGAAGACTTCGGCGACGTTGTCACCGACCTCAGGCTGTTGGGATCCGTATTAGACCCCAAGCGGTTCCACAGCGGGTCAGATGTCGACGCGGCAGTGGTAGTCAACGGCCCATGCGCGAAGCTGAACAGGGCGCTGTATGTGGAGGGCTACTTCCTGCTGATCAAGACTTCGCAGGGTATATTGGCCCTCGATCCGATCACGATGGACGAGGCCCAGTGGCGGAGATGGTCACGGGGGCGACGGTCCTAGCTACGACCATTATCTGGCGGGGTGTGTCATGACCACAACTTACCCCTCGCCCGATATGCTGGCCCGCCTCTCGCTTGCTGCCGAAGAGATGGAGCTGCGCAAGCAGCAGCGGGCACCGCCTGACGAAGCCGACATAGAAGCCTGGCTGCAGATCTTGTTCCCTACCTACGTATCGGGCTCGTTTGCTCCACACCACAGCGAGCTATGGGAGTGGGTTACTGCGCTGAAGGTAGGCATACGCCCGCACCCCTTCGTTGCCATCTGGCCTCGTGGAGGTGCGAAGTCCACTTCGGCCGAGCTCGCCTGCTGCACGGTAGCAGCACGCGGCACGCGGCGCTATGCCCTGTACGTGTCGGAAACGCAGGACAGGGCCGACGACCATGTCCAGAACGTTGCTGCTATGCTGGAGGAGGAGTCGTTTACAGCGGCATATCCCGAAGCCGGTGCGCGGGCGCTGTCGCGATATGGCCATAGCAAAGGCTGGCGTCGTAACCGTATCAGGACGATGTCGGGCTTCACCGTGGACGCTATAGGCCTCGACGTTGCCGCCCGTGGGCTGAAGATAGAAGCGGACCGCCCCGACCTGTTCATATTGGACGACCTCGATAATGAGCAAGACAGCTTAGCAATCATAGAGAAGAAGCTGCGCACACTGACGCATGCCATCCTTGCCGCCGGCTCCAGCGACGCAGCTACCCTAGCTGTTCAGAACAAGGTACATGCTCAGTCCATCTTTGCCCGCCTGGCCGACGGCAGGGCCGACTTCCTTAACGATCGCATAGTCTCCGGCCCGCACCCTGCCTTGAAGAACGCCGTAGCCGAGGAGCGCAACGGCAGGTACGTGATTATCCAAGGCGAGCCTACCTGGGACGCGATGGACCTGGCGCGGTGTCAGCAGATCATGGACGACATCGGGTTCACTGCATTCATGGTCGAGCTGCAGCACAAGGTCAGCGAGCGCAAGGGAGGCATGTACGACCACATCAAGTTCGCCCATTGCACATGGGACGACGTGCCCGACCTCGTCAGAATAGTGGCCTGGGTGGACCCCGCAGTGACCGATACGGACCAGTCGGATTCACAGGGCATACAGGTTGATGGCATAGCCGCTGATGGTAAAATCTACCGGCTGTATTCATACGAGAACCGCACGTCCCCGCAGAACGCCATTGAACATGCCCTCAGGAAGGCGGTTGAGCTGGGGGCCGACACACTGGGCGTGGAGACAGACCAGGGCGGCGACACGTGGCGCACGGTGTACGAGAAGGCGGTTGAGCGCTTGGAAGTGCTGCAGCCTCCCGTGTTTGCTGCTGCCAAGGCCGGTGCAGGCCACGGCTCAAAGGCCCATAGGTCGTCGTTCATGCTGGCCGACTATGAACGAGGCAACATCATCCATGTATACGGCACACACGAGATCCTCGAGGACGCCCTGAAGCGGTTCCCTAAGTTCAAGCCGTATGACCTCGTGGACGCTGCATACTGGGCGTGGTATGATGTCCGCCGTGGCAGCTTTGGCCTGCCGGACCAGGTAGCCAGCCCTGGCAGGATGGGGCGCAGGCGGAACCAGCAACAGTACCCCGAGGACGAATGGTCAGGGGGCAGCGGCAACGGGAGCCGGTTAAGCGGCCGGCCGCTGCGTAGTGGACGGAGGCGGTGAAAAATAATGCCTTACGGAATACCTCGGCCATCTGTACCACCCCCTACTACAAGGAGGCGCACCGTGATTAAACGCCTGGCATTGTGGGTGTTCGATACCGAGTGGATCCCCCTTGGTCCATTGGCCCCGTATGTGCTGGGCTTGGGGCTGGGGCGAATGCCGCATAGGGTACGTGATGATGGGAAGGGTGAGTCGCATGGTAATGACAGAACAAGTTGACGGTATGCCGCCTGGGGTAACGGAGGAGAAGCAATCTCCGTTCGTAGAGATCGGCACAACCGGCCTGAAGCGCTTTGGCCATCAGCTCAACGAGGAGTTCGACCCAAACCTGCGGGGAGAGCGCGGGGTGCGTGTCTATGACGAGATGCGTCGCAACGATCCCGATGTAGGCGCTGTGCTGTTCTCGATCCGGCATATTGCGTTGCAGGCTGAATGGGACGTGGAACGGGCCAGCGATTCACCGGAAGATGAGGATGCAGCTGCGTTCCTGGAGAGCGTCCTGTTCGAGGACATGAGCCACACCTGGCGCGACTACTTGATAGATGCGCTGACCTCAAACGACTTCGGCTGGGCGTGGCATGAGCTAGTCTTCAAGCAGCGCCTCGGGGCACAGGGCGACCCGCCGTCCCTATTTGACGATGGGCGTATTGGCCTTCGTAAGGTAGCCCTGCGCGGGCAGGAGTCCCTCGCCGGTTGGGTGTTTGACGATAAGGGCGGCATTAAGGGCATGCTGCAGCGGGCGGCACCGGCATTCGTGCAGAAGTTCATACCTATAGAGAAGTCGATCCTGCACCGCACCTCCAAAGAGAAGAACAACCCCGAGGGGATCTCGCTGCTGCGTAACTCGTACCGGCCCTACTTCATCAAGACCAACATGGAGGAGATCGAGGTCATCGGCGCAGAGCGGGAT
>LAZR01000686.1_pt1 | contig 24329 bp, 20 predicted proteins | sample 329461 | NCBI WGS metagenome assembly LAZR01 (sample SAMN03002196, study PRJNA259156) | marine sediment metagenome | biome: sea floor; feature: Hydrothermal impacted sediments; material: marine sediment; isolation source: Loki non-amplified sample from Loki's castle hydrothermal vent sediment ...
GCAACTCATGGTTATTACAAACTTGAAAGTAATGTTACTAACTCCAAATATAATTTCAATAACATTAGAGATTCGAGAAGAATGTTTATTAAGTTTCTTTGATTCTCATCAAGTAACAACAGTATTGATAGATGCTGGTGTTCTTATAGGTACATATGAGAGTTTTTTGGAAATTGAGGGTTTGACAATGATTTTTCCAAGTGGTTAATTAATCTTAAAACCAATCAACAATTCTTTAAAAAAAATTAACTTAATACTGCCATTTAAATTCCGACTTTGTTTAAGAAACAAATTTTGCGTAGAAAATAAATAAATGATATAAGCATGAACGATTTTTTACAACATTGGGGAAAAGCGGCGTTTACTACAGTGGGATTTTTCTGGATGGCACTCTGGGCCTTTGCCTTGGGCTATGTGATAAGCAGCATGATCCAGATTTTTGTGACCGAAAAAAAGATGCAGGAAACCATGGGGCAAAATGAATCCAAAGGCGTGCTTTTGGGTACATTTTTTGGGTTTATAAGTAGTTCCTGCAGTTTTGCGGCCTTGGCCTCTACTAAATCCATTTTTAAAAAAGGCGCAAGTTTTGTCTCTTCAATGGCGTTCTTATTGGCCTCTACCAATCTTGTAATAGAATTGGGTATTATCATCTCCATCTTCTTGGGCTGGCAATTCGTAGTGGGCGAATATGTAGGTGGCGTTCTTCTGATTTTGATATGTTGGCTGCTGATACGTATCATCAATCCTAAAAAATTGATTGAGAACGCCCGAAAAAACCTTGAAAACGAAGATAGTGACGAGATGGACGGTTCGAAGGACTGGAAGAAGCAAATCCAAAAAGAGGACAGCTGGGCGAGGGTCGCCAAGAAGTATAAGATGGAATGGCAAATGGTCTGGAAAGATGTGACCGTGGGCTTTACCATTGCTGGGATTGTCGCGGCCTTTGTTCCCGATTCTTTTTTCCAGACGCTTTTTATAAATAGCGGTCAGGGCAATACCGACTTTACTTTTTTTGAGATTCTTGAGCATATCTTGGTAGGGCCGGTCGCTGCTTTCCTAACGTTCATAGGTTCTATGGGGAACATCCCGTTGGCGGCCCTCTTATTTGGGAAGGGCGTTAGCTTCGCGGGTGTGATGGCCTTTATTTTTAGTGATTTGGTAGTTTTTCCCGTATTGCGGATCAATGCAAAATACTACGGATGGAAAATGTCCTTATTCATCCTTTTTCTATTGTTTAGCGCATTGATCGGTACGGCCTTGGCACTGCACTACGGGTTCGACCTGCTCGGTATGTTGCCCGACCCATCCCAGGTAAAGATTCAGGATAGCGAATATTTCAAGATAGACTATACGTTCTATTTGAACTTGGCTTTCCTGGCCATCTCTGGATATTTGGTCTATCTGGGTTTTTTCAAAAAGAAGGATGTTGCCCACAATATGAGCGAGATGGCGCCAAAAAGTCCGTTGTTGGAACGTGTTTTAAAATATATCGCGTTCGTTTGTTACATCTGGCTTGCAGGAGGATTAATAGTGAAATTTTTAATATAGAAAACCATGAAACACACCTATCACATAGAAGGGATGACCTGCAACGGTTGCCGCAATCACGTCGAGCAGACACTTTCAAAAGTGGAAGGTGTGAAAAGTGCTTCCGTGAATCTGGAAGAAGAGGAAGCTACTATCGAGATGGAATCCCATGTTCCGATCGAGACGTTTCAGGATGCCTTAAAACAGGATGGCGGAGGGTACACCATTCACACGCCCGGTAGTCATAACCATGCTTCCGAATCAAAAAAAGAAGATAAACCAAAAGGAAGGGGCACCGGCACCTTCTACTGCCCCATGCATTGCGAGGGCGACAAGACCTATGATAAACCCGGCGACTGTCCCGTATGCGGTATGGATCTCGTGGAGGAGCAGAATCTGTCCGCAACGACCTCGGAACAGTGGACATGCCCCATGCATCCCGAAGTCATAAAGGATGAACCGGGCGCCTGCCCAATTTGCGGAATGGATCTCGTACCTCTAGAACCCGACCTTTCCGCCGAGGAAAAATCCTATAACAAGTTATTGAACAAGTTCTGGATAGCCCTTGGTTTCACCTTGCCGATTTTCTTGATTGCCATGAGCGAGATGCTGCCCGACAACCCGTTGTACGATATCATGGAACAAAAATGGTGGAACTGGATCCAGTTCGGGCTATCCATTCCAGTCGTTTTCTACGCGACTTGGATGTTCTTCGAGCGGGCCTACCGCAGTATCAAGACCTGGAACCTCAATATGTTCACCCTCATCGGTATCGGTGCCGGGGTGGCCTGGTTGTTCAGCGTGTTCGGGATGTTGTTCCCCGATTTTTTCCCGGCCCAGTTCAAGACCGAACACGATGCGGTACACGTTTATTTTGAGGCGGCAACGGTCATCCTCACCTTGGTCTTGATGGGCCAGGTTTTGGAGGCGAGGGCGCACAGTAAAACAAACTCCGCGGTCAAGGAACTATTAAAACTGGCACCCAATAAGGCGGTGCGCGTGGTAGATGGTAATGAAGAGGAAGTTTCCATAGACCAGATCCAGAAGGGGGACATCCTCCGCGTGAAACCGGGCGATAAAATCCCGGTAGATGGTGTCATTACCGAAGGGCATACCACGGTGGATGAATCGATGATTTCGGGGGAGCCTATTCCTATTGACAAATCCGAAAACGATAAGGTAACTAGCGGTACGATCAACGGCAACCAATCCTTCTTGATGAAAGCGGAAAAAGTGGGTAGCGATACCTTGCTTTCCCAAATTATACATATGGTCAACGATGCCAGCCGCAGCCGTGCCCCCATTCAAAATCTTGCGGATACCGTTTCAGGTTACTTTGTACCCGTGGTGGTAATTATCTCCTTGATCACGTTTGCCGTATGGGCCATTTGGGGACCGGAACCCGCTTATGTCTATGCCTTGGTGAATGCCATAGCCGTGTTGATCATCGCCTGTCCGTGTGCATTGGGACTGGCGACACCTATGTCCGTCATGGTGGGCGTCGGCAAGGGCGCCCAGAACGGCGTACTGATAAAAAATGCGGAGGCCCTCGAGAAGATGGACAAGGTAGATACCTTGATCGTCGATAAGACGGGAACGATCACCGAAGGAAAACCTTTGGTAGAAAAAATGGGCTCGTTCAGCGATTCATTTACTGAAAAGGAGGTGACGCAGCTAATAGCCTCCTTAAACAGTTCTAGCGAACATCCACTTGCCGAGGCGACCGTGAAATATGGAAAAGAACAAAAAGCCAAGATTTTGAAAGTTGAAAATTTTAGTGCGGTTACAGGCAAAGGAGTCGAAGGAAAAGTAGATGGAAAAAAAGTGGATCTGGGAAATGCCAAAATGATGGAATATGCCAAGGCGGATATTTCATCGGATATGGAGAAAGAAGCCCGATCCTTTCAAAAACAGGGGAAAACAGTTTCCTTTCTTTCGGTAGATGGTGAGATGGCCGGTTATGTGGTGATAGGCGACAAGATCAAGAAAACCAGTGACAAGGCCATCAAGGAACTGCAGGATAAAGGTATTGATGTCATCATGCTCACCGGCGACAATCACGACACGGCGCAAGCGGTAGCGGGCGAGCTTAATCTGGCCAGTTTCAAGGCCGGAATGTTACCGGAGAATAAACTGGATGAGGTCGAGAAACTACAGAAGCAAGGTCACGTTGTGGCCATGGCCGGCGACGGCATCAACGATGCGCCCGCCTTGGCGAAAAGTGACGTAGGCATAGCCATGGGCACGGGAACGGACGTCGCTATCGAGAGCGCGATGATCACCTTGGTAAAAGGTGATCTTCATGGTATCGTAAAGGCACGGAACCTGAGCCACGCCGTGATGAAAAATATCAAACAGAACCTATTCTTTGCGCTGATATACAATACACTCGGAGTGCCGATCGCGGCAGGCGTACTGTTCCCCTTTTTCGGAATACTATTATCGCCCATGATCGCCGCCCTGGCCATGAGCTTCAGCTCGGTTTCGGTCATTGCGAATGCGCTGAGGTTAAGAAGTGCAACAATTGGATAAAAATGTATAATCATAACTAAATATCACAAACGATGGAATCACAAGAGAAAAACAGCAAAATGGGAAGCAACCACTACACCAAATTCGTACTGATGCTCGCGGCATCGTTTATCGCAATGTACATTACCATGTATTTGAATTCGTATGAAATCGACCACGTCTATTTTAGTCTTACGAGGTTTTATATGAGTTGTCTGGGTATAGCCGCAATGGCGATAATAATGTTCGTGGCCATGCGCGGTATGTATCAAAATAAAAAAAAGAACATTGGCATAGTTGTTGGCAGTATTGTATTGTTTGTCAGTGCCTTGGGATTAGTACGTGCACAAGCACCCATAATTGGGGATATACTTTGGATGAAGGCGATGATTCCGCACCATTCCATTGCAATATTGACCAGCGAGCGGGCGGATATCCAAGATCCGGAAGTCAAAAAGCTGGCCAATGACATTATCGAAGCCCAAAGAAAGGAAATCGGGGAAATGAAGGCTATGATAAAGCGTTTGCAGGACAACTAATTGACTTATGTTAATCGGGGGATGCCCAGTGCAATGGATGTCTCGACATTGAATTCTAGTTCAGAAAAACAAAAAAATAAATCACGTCCCTAATTACCTTAACGCTACACATTTTAACTATCAGATCATGAAAAAAAACATCATTTACTTAGGAGTCGCAGTAATCGTAGGATTATTTGCGGGCTACCTTATTTTTGGAAGTTCTTCCACCGATAAAGCAGCAATTAAAGACAAATCGAATATGTCGGATAGTCATAATCATTCAGGAGAGTCGGAAAGTCAAATATGGACTTGCTCCATGCACCCCCAGATTATGCAGCCCGAACCGGGAGACTGCCCAATTTGTGGTATGGATCTGATTCCCGCAGAAACCGGAGCCGATGGGTTAAGTGCAAACGAAATAAAGATGACCGACAATGCTATGGCCCTGGCCAATATACATACTTCTTTTGTTGGGATGGGCAGTTCGGACGGGAGTTCGTTAAACCTTTCCGGTAAAATCCGAGAGAACGAAGAGGCCAATGCTACGCAAGCTACCTATTTTGCAGGTCGTATTGAACGGCTTAATGTAAACTATAAAGGAGAGAGCGTCGCAAAGGGCAAACTTCTTGCGACCATTTATTCCCCAGAGTTGGTAAGCGCACAGCAGGAACTGCTGACAGCTGCTTCCATGAAGGCTTCGCAGCCCGACCTGTACAATGCCGTTAGAAATAAATTAAAATTATGGAAGCTTTCGGAAAAACAGATCAATAGCATTGAGGACTCCGGCAAAGTACAGGAAAATTTTCCGGTGTACGCCACAGTTTCTGGAACGGTTACCGAAAAGCTTGTAAATGAAGGTGATTATATAAAACAAGGTCAGCCTCTCTTCAAGATTGCCAATTTAAATTCCGTTTGGGCCGTATTCGATGCCTACGAAAATCAGATAGCATCCCTGAAAGAAGGTCAGGAAGTCAAATTGACCACTAATGCCTATCCCAATAAAGAATTTACCGCAAAAATATCTTTCGTAGACCCACTTCTTAATTCCTCTACAAGAACAGTTATGGTGAGGGCCGTACTGAACAATAGGGATAATCTCTTAAAACCTGGAATGTTCGTAGAAGGAACCATCAAAACTACCCAAACACAAATGGAAGACACAGTTCTCGTACCTGCAAGTGCTGTAATGTGGACCGGTGAGCGTTCTGTGGTGTATGTAAAGACCAATCCCAATGAGCCCGTTTTCGAAATGCGCGAGGTTACCCTCGGAAATACTAACGGGGATACCTTTACAATAATTAGCGGACTCGAAAAAGGAGACCAGATTGTGACCAATGGTACATTTACCGTAGACGCCGCAGCCCAGTTACAGGGCAAAAAATCGATGATGAACTCCGAGGGCGGTAAAACCATGACCGGGCATGAAGGCCATTTGGGTATGCAGGAAGGAAGTAAAATGGAATCGTCCGCCAGTACCGATCATTCCGAGATGAATAATAGAATAAAGGTTTCAAATGAGTTTCAAGGCCAGTTAAAGCAAGTTTTCAATGCCTATATAAGTGTTAAGGACGCTTTGGTAAACGACGATGCTGCCGCCGCAAAAAAAGAAGCGATACAAATGGAGGAAGGTTTGGCCAAAGTCGATATGAAGTTACTAAAAGACAAGGAGGCCCATAACCATTGGATGACCATCCAAAAAGAACTCAATGCTTCGTCGGATGCTATCGCGAGCACTTCGGATGTCAAGGAGCAAAGAGACCACTTTAAACATCTATCGGCCCACATGATAAGCAGCGTTCAGCTTTTTGGAATCGATCAAAAAGTGTACAACAACTATTGCCCGATGGCAGATAGTAACAAAGGAGCATATTGGTTAAGCCTTGAAAAAGAGATTCGTAACCCGTACTATGGAGAGGCGATGATGACTTGTGGAGAGGTCAAAGCAACTTTGGAATAATTAATTACTGTGGAAGGCGAATCGGGCCAAAGATGCTTATTTCCGTTTTTTACCCTAAGAAAATTGGGAGATGATGAGCGATAACAGAAGGAAAAGAAGAAAGGACAAAAGAAAAAAACCACAAAAAAGCAGTATCAAAAAGAAGGAGAAAGTTTACGGAATACTGGCGCTAGTGCTTTTATTTATTATTACGACGATATTAGTTCTTATTAGTGCATTTTTTTAGTCCGGTCCTTACGATATAATTTGAAACTGAAATAACATGGACAATATCATCCACATAAAAAACATGGTCTGTCCAAGATGTATTGCGGCTGTATCCCATATTTTGGAAGAACTGGAGATTCCGTTCAATTCTATCAAATTGGGGGAGGTCGAATTAGCTTCATCCATGGATACGAATACCAAAAGTGCTTTTTCAAACGAGCTTCAAAATACCGGTTTCAGTTTAATAAACGACCGTAAAAGTCAACTTATCGAACGGATGAAAACATTAGTTGTAGATAAAATCCATCATTCTTCCGAGGAATTGGATTTTAAATGGGCAGATTATATAGACGAAAACATTCATCTTGATTATAAATATTTAAGTTCACTATTCTCATCCGTAGAAAGTATCACTTTTGAGCAATACATTATCAACCAAAAAATTGAGCGCATAAAAGAACTCATCATTTATGGTGAATTAACCTTAAGTGAAATAGCGTTTAAACTTCACTATAGTAGTGTTGCCTATTTAAGTAATCAATTTAAAAAGGTCACAGGAATGACGCCTTCAAAATTTAAAAAAAGTGCTAATAAGAATCGAAAATCTTTAGATAAGATTTGATGTTAAATTCTGTTAATCTGAAAATTTTACAAATCATTCGGCATATTTCATAACAAAAAATATTGCTACCTACATTAAATTGTTCTAGGTAATATTCACTAAAGTAGTGGATTGTATTTAACAATTTAAAGTCTTAAATATTTATGGAAAATTCAAAGTTAATCGACGCTTTAAACAATTGTGCAGCACATTGTAATTACTGTGCAGATGCCTGTCTTGACGAAGACGACATCAAAATGATGGTAGATTGTATAAGAACTGATAGGGCCTGTGCCGAAATCTGCAGTGCAACAGCAAATTTGCTCGCGTCAAATTATAAAGATGTAAGAGGAATGGTAGAGCAATGCCGTGATATCTGTAAAAAATGTGCAGATGTATGTGCCGAACACGACCACAAACATTGTCAAGAATGTGCAGATGCCTGTAGAAAATGTGAGGAAGCTTGTGAGGAATATTTAAAATAATATAACTCTATTAAGTATAATGGGGTGCTACCACCTCAAATTTCAAAAGGCCACAACTACCATTGTGGTCTTTTTGTCTTATCAAAATTGGTATCAGTTATCTGGTTTGCAGTTGAAACTCTGTAAGCTTTCAAACTGGCGACCGTAACCAAGGTAATTCTACAAATCATTCAGCCTATAACGTAACATATTAAAGACTATAAATTCTGAAATTTGTAGTGTACAAATAAGAATGGGAAGATGGAAACCGCTAACATTTTTGATACCAAAGCAAAGAGCCTTAAACAAGGGGTAAAAAAGTCATTTCCGGTAACAGGAATGACCTGTGCAGCCTGTGCTTCAAGTGTTGAATCCATCCTGTCTCATACCGAAGGTGTCCATATTGCCAACGTAAATTTTGCGAACAGCACGGTAATTGTTGATTATGATGAGAGCCTTGCCGACGAAAAATTACAGAACGCCTTACGTCAGGTGGGCTATGACATTATCATAGATGCAGAAGACCCTTCAGAAGAACAACAAGAACTTCAACAAAAGCATTATCAAGATATAAAAAACCGTACCATCTGGTCCGCCATACTCACGCTTCCAATTTTTGTATTGGGAATGTTTTTTATGCAATGGGGACCTGGGAAATGGATATCCTTGATGTTAACTTTTCCTGTCCTCTTTTGGTTCGGTCGTAGCTTTTTTATCAATGCTTTCAAGCAAGCCAAACACGGTAAGGCGAATATGGATACCTTGGTGGCCTTGAGTACCGGAATCGCTTTTCTCTTTAGTGTATTCAATACTTTTTTTCCAGAATTCTGGGTAAGTCGTGGTATCGAGCCTCACGTTTATTATGAAGCGGCTACGGTAATTATCACCTTTATTTCATTGGGGAAGCTATTGGAGGAAAAGGCAAAGTCAAATACCTCTTCCGCCATCAAAAAGCTGATGGGATTACAGCCCAAAACGCTCAAAATTATCGAGAAGGGGGAGGAAAAAGTAATCCCAATTTCCGCTGTCCAAGTTGGCCAGACCATCTTGGTGCGTCCTGGGGAAAAGATTCCCGTAGATGGGGAAGTTTCCAAAGGAAGCTCATATGTGGATGAAAGTATGATTACGGGTGAGCCTGTTCCCGTAGTAAAAACAAAAGATGAAAAAGTGTTTGCAGGTACGGTAAATCAAAAAGGCAGCTTTCGATTTACGGCCGAAAAAGTAGGTGGGGAAACCTTGTTGTCTCAAATCATTAAGTTGGTACAGGAAGCACAAGGTAGCAAAGCTCCCGTTCAAAAACTGGTGGATAAGATTGCTGGAATATTTGTTCCGGTTGTGTTGGGTATCTCTATCATTACGTTCATCGTTTGGATGTCATTAGGAGGCGATAATGCATTTTCACAGGCCTTATTGACCTCAGTAGCAGTCTTGGTTATCGCTTGTCCTTGTGCATTGGGATTGGCAACCCCTACGGCTATAATGGTCGGTATCGGTAAAGGAGCTGAAAACAATATCCTGATAAAGGATGCCGAAAGCCTGGAACTCGGCCATAAAGTGAATGCCGTAATCCTTGACAAAACGGGTACTATTACGGAAGGAAAACCATTGGTAACGGATATACTTTGGAAGGATAAACTTGAAAATCAAAATCAATACAAGCAAATTCTTTTGGCCATAGAAGCACAATCGGAACACCCCTTGGCGGAAGCGGTGATTGACCATTTGAAAGAGGAAAACGTTGAGCAAGCAGAAATTGCTTCCTTCGAAAGCATTACTGGAAAAGGTGTTCAAGCCGAAACGGAAAATGGTTCAAAATATTATGTTGGAAACCATAAACTAATGCTTGATAAAAATATCCAGATCGATACTTTTTTAATGAAATCAGCAGAAAGTCTCGAAGAGCAAGCGAAAACAGTCATATTCCTTGGCAATGAAAAACAAGTGCTGGCGATACTCGCCATTGCGGACAAGATAAAGGAGACCTCAAAAAAGGCCATAGCTACCCTTCAGGAAAGAGGCATCGACGTCTATATGCTCACAGGGGATAATAATAAAACCGCGTCTGCTATGGCAAAACAAGTAGGAATCGCAAATTACAAGGGCGAAGTAATGCCCTCGGACAAAGCAGCTTTTATTGAAAAATTGCAAACCGATGGAAAGATAGTAGCAATGGTCGGCGATGGCATAAACGATTCGCAAGCCCTGGCACAGGCCAATGTAAGTATTGCCATGGGAAAAGGCTCGGACATTGCTATGGACGTCGCAAAAATAACGTTGATTACCTCTGATCTGCAATCCATCCCAAAAGCCTTGGAACTATCGAAAAGAACCGTATTGGGCATCCGCCAAAACCTGTTCTGGGCATTCATTTATAATATCATAGGTATCCCGATTGCCGCCGGCGTTCTATATCCCGTTAACGGCTTTTTATTGGACCCTATGATTGCAGGTGCGGCAATGGCTTTTAGCAGTGTGTCCGTGGTTGCCAACAGCTTACGATTAAAGCGCGTAAAACTCTAATATTAATTATAAATTCAAATACGATGAAAACTCTAAAATTTAAGACAAACATCAATTGTGGTGGTTGCGTATCAAAAGTAACCCCTTTTTTAAACAAGCAAGAAGGCATTGATAACTGGGAAGTCGATACCGCTAATCCAGATAAAATCCTGACCGTGGAAAGTAATGGAGCTACCGAGGAGGATGTAAAAACTACGCTCCAAAAAATCGGATTTACCGCGGAAAGCGTAAATTCAAATTAATAATAGGTTGTAAACTACCCCGCCAAGCATGTTGTACACTATAATCTTTGGCCTGATTCTCGTGCTTGCCGTTTATTTTTTTTCCAGAATAGGAAGAAAAAGGGTAAAGCCGTTCCCTAAACATTGGCATCCGTTGCTGATGGATCATGTGCTTTTTTACCGGAACTTTTCACAGGCAAAACAGGCCGTTTTTCAGGCACGGATGATGCAGTTCTTAAGTGAGGTGTATATAGACGGGGTGCAATTGGAATTACAGGAACTCGACAAAGTATTGATAGCAGCAAGTGCCGTAATTCCCGTTTTTGGTTTTGAGGAATGGCATTACACTAATTTGAGTGGCATACTTTTATATCCTGACCATTTTAATGAAGATTTAGAATTTAACGGGAAAGGACAGCGGCGTAATATCGGTGGATTGGTCGGCAATGGAAGATTCGAGAAACAAATGATTCTTTCTAAAAAGGCGTTATATCATGGCTTTTCCAATACCACCGATAAAAGCAACACGGGCATTCACGAATTTTTACACCTTATAGATAAAATAGATGATGTAACAGATGGTGTTCCAGAACGATTGTTGACCCATCAATATGCCATTCCCTGGCTAAAATTGATCCATAAGGAAATGGAGGCCATAAACGACAACCATTCGGATATTAGAAAATATGGCGGCACCAACGAGGCCGAATTTTTTGCCGTAGCTTCCGAATACTTTTTTGAACGGCCAGATTTACTAAAGAAAAAGAATCCTGAACTCTATAGAATGTTAGTGGAATGTTTTAATCAACAGCCAGGTGTTTGAATTATAGGAAAATCTATTTTTGGGGAGGTAATGTTCATATTTTAGAGATTTGAAGGCTTTCATGTGATTTTTGGCAACCTTATTTATTTTCGGCACGAATAATACTCCATTCCTTAATTTGAGAAATATTTTATGGACTCCAAAATTTATACGGAAGTTGAAAAGTCTTCATTCCAAATCTAACCGAGAGAATGATCTTAGCCGCGTTCTTATTCGGTCGGTTTTGCGATCCAAGTTATTTCAACGTCCTCCTTTCGTGTATAAAAGTAAGGTGGGTCGGAAGAAGCCGCCTTGCAATTATTTTCCCAACGCACAATTTATTGCTCGATTTTCTGTTTAAGCTATTGATTTCATAACTTCATGTTTTAGAGTCCAAACCGCCAACGATGAAACAAAGAAACACTTTTTTTTCACTCCTTATAATGCTATTATTCTTTTCTTGTAGCAATGATGACAATTCCGTTCGGGAATCGGACAGGAGCCAAGCATTATTGGGCCAGTGGGAATATGAGTCTATAGTGTCGGATAGAGCGGTCGATTTGAACGGCGACAAAAATTCTAATATTGATTTGTTCAATACGCAAGAATTGTCTCAGTGTGTTAAAGATAATATTACAACTTATACCGAAATTGGTCCATCCGACAAACCTGAATATAGCGTTACCGAGAATAATCTGGCATGCGATGATAATAATCCATTTTCATTCGTGGAGGAGGATTTTTGGTCGCTGACTGATAATAACTCCACTATCAGTTTTGAAAATAGGGAACCTTTTAGAATAATTGACTTGACTAAAAACAAGTTAACGGTAGAATCTGATGACATGTTTGAAGGTCTAGAGTATATCGTAACTATTACTTACAAAAGAAAATAAATAAAGATTTTTGAGGCTCTATACCCTTTGAACAGTACCTTTTTCAACTTCGCTCCATTGTCCATTGCTGTCCTGAACCCTAACTTCATATCTCTGATCGAGGTATTTTAATTTGCCTTCACTGGGTTCGATTTCCATTCTAAACCAACGATTTACTCCGTACCCTCCAGCGTCGTTGTAATTAAATAGTTTGGTATCATATCTTCTTTCGATCCGGTTGTATATCCGTATCTCAACTTGCTGTAAGGAGGCACCATTATAGGCCTCCGAGCAGTTCGTATCGAAACAAGTATATATCAAGACCTCGTAGTCACAACCGTTAATGCCCCCACAACTTACATTTTGCTTTTCCCCTTTTGCCGCCGCAGTCGGCTTTTTGAACATAATTATGGATTCACTGACTGTTTGGGAAATATCGGTCGAATTCTCTACCTGAAAATTTATGCTAAAATTTTCATCCGTTTCGGGATAGAAGCGTATAGGAGTCGAACCATAGTCTATTGAGATAATATCTCCTTCCCTATATATTTTACCTTTGTATATGATATATCCGGCACTTGCTCCGGTAAAGGTAAAGGTCATTTCATAGGTAGCGCCCGGATCGTGGCCCACAGTTGCATTTGTCACTACGGTCATGGAGAAAGGTTGTCCCTCATATTTGTCCTCGGACGATTGACTGATATTGAGATCAAAGAACTCCTCATATTTGTCATATCGGATATCCACGTCCACGGCCTTTTCGACCTCAGAAGAAGATCGGACTGTAAACTCAATATTGTGTACGGATTCCGAAATACCCGTATATTTCCCTAAAAAAGTACCGACTGGAACGCTGAACCTTTCACCGGGCGCATACACCCTGCCCTGAAATTCAAAGCTGCCGTTGGAACCCCCTGAGGAGTAGAACATTGTATAGGTGTCACCACCCGTGCGCAGTTCGCCAAGGTTAAAATTGATATCGACCACCTCGCCCGTATTCGCTTGCGAGCTCGTCGCGTTGGCCGTAAATTCATAGTCCTTGGGGGTCACGTCTATGGATACGGTATTTGTTTTTTGTACTTCGGACGACGACCGGACCGTGAAGCTCACCGTATGGTTGGAGGATGATAAACCTGTATAATCCCCTTGAAACGAACCGACGATAACGCTAAAACTTTCACCTGCCGCATAGGTAACGCCCTGATATTGGAAACTACCGTTGGATCCGCCGGACGAATATGACATTTCATAGGTATCCCCGCCAAGACCCAGTTCGGTAACATTGAAGTTGATCGCGACCGGTTCGCCGGTGTCGGCCCGGGACTGTGTTGCGGTGGCGGTAAAATTATAGTCTTTGGGCGTGACCTCTATGGCGACCGTGGTGGTCTTTTCGATTCCAGATGATGACCGTGCCGTGAAAACCAGATCGTGCCTTGAAGATGAGGTGCCGGTATATTGGCCCTGGAAAGTACCCGTCGGTACATTAAACGCTATTCCCGGCGTATATGTCCTGCCGCCATATTCCAAAGTTCCATTGGAACCGGACGAAAAATTTAGGGTATAGTTATCCCCACCGGTTCCCAGTTCGGTAATATTAAAGTTGATGGCGACACTCTCACCGGTATCCGCTTGGGACTGGACGGCGCTGGCGGTAAAATTATAATCTTTCGGTGTCACGGCGATGGATACAGGGCTGGTTTTTTCTACGCCCGACGATGACCGTGTCGTGAATTCCACATTATGGCCGGAAGCGGAACTACCTATATATCTGCCCTGAAAGGAACGAACGGGAACGCTAAAGCTCTGTCCGGCGGCGTATGTGGTTCCGTTGTATTCAAAACTTCCGTTCGAATTTCCGGAGGAAAAATACATTACATACGAATCCCCACCGATACCCGTTTCAGTTATATTGAAGTTTATTGGAACGGCCTCACCTGTATCGGCCTGCGATTGGGATGCAGTGGCAACGAAGTTGTAATCTTTTGCGGTTACCCCTATCGATAGGGTCACCGTCTTTTCAAGACCGGTATCGTTAAGCACGTAAAATGTCATGGCAACATCCGTCTCATCAGTACCTTCCAGGCTCCAATTAAAATTTCCTTTGGGAACGTCGTAAATGTTTCCCGCACTGACCACCGTACCATTTTCACTTTTGATCTTTGCATTTCCGTTGGATGTAAATCTCATACTATAATCAGATGAGCCGACAGTTTGTGAAATATTGAAGTTCAAGGATGTGATCTCGCCAACGGAGATATCGGTCTTTTGGCTTCCCCCGCTAAACGAAAAGTCCGTTTGGTCATAGCCAATTGAGACGTTCGCGGTATGGGTGACGTCGGCACTTGATTCTACGCTGAGTACGATATCATGTTGACCGGCCTCGGACCCGGTATAGACCACATTATTGGTATTCGGCCGCAATGGAAATTTATCCCCAGGACCGAATTCGGTGCCGTTCACCCGTAACGAACTGTTGCCTACCGAGGAATAAAATGCCTCATAGCTATCGTCCGCCCCTTCGGGAACTTCATCGACATCGATGATCATGTTCACGGGGATATTGACGAATTCCGTAGTTTTTGAAGGGGTTAGCGTAACGGTAAAATCGTTAAGTTTTGTCTCCACATCGATAACGACCGGTTCGACCTCTTGTCCATAGTTGTCCGTTACCGAAAAGGAAATTTGATGCGAGCCTACGTTTTCGGGATAGTAGAAGAAAGAAAAATTGCCCAGTTCCACGGGATATTCCGTTGAATTCCGTAACGTTATGTCATTGCCATCGGTAATTCTTCCGTTGCCTTCCAGTATTTCATAGGTCAGGATGTATTCAATATTCTCCGTATTCCCTTTTGACTTAAGGTTGAAGTTGAGCTGTGTTTTTTCTTCTTTGAACACTGAATTGCTTTCCGAATTTCCCGTAAAAGTGAAAGGTATATTGGCGACCTCCACCTCGACGCTGTCCTTTTTGATCTGTCCATTGGAATCGCGCAGGTCAAAATAGATTTTGCGTTTTCCGAGTTCCGTACTGGTGAAGGTATAGTTGAATGCATTTGGGACTATCGCCCGAAATTGGCCCGGTTCCATTACCCCGCCGTTATGGTCCCTGACCGTACCGCTTCCATCACTTGAAGATGCGAAGGCATGTGATATTTCATATGTGACATCGGATTCTTCGTCCTCGGTCCGCAAGTCTATGGCAATGGCCAAGTTGGTGTCCAGCTCCACTTTTGTAGATGCGGCCGTCGCATTGATGCTAAAATCCAGATCTGTGACCGTAAGAACCAGTTCTTGGGTCAAAATCGCTCCATCGGGCGCCTGTGCCTTAACGGTGAGTTTATGCTGGCCCAGATTTTCGGGAAGGTATTTCAGTTCGGAAATGCCCTTTGGCAGGTCGAACGGTCTGCCGGCATCGTAAATGGAATCCCCTAGATAAAGTTTGCCCGTTCCGTTCTCGATCTGATAGCTCATCTCGAAATTTCCCTTGCCCGTCGGCCCCTCCGTCTCCTTGTCCCGCAACAGGGTTATGTTTACTGGATTCTTCGAATTTATTATGAATTCGTCGACCCCTTTATTGAGCAAAAAGCTGAAGCTGGCAAATTCGGCCCTGTAAAGAAGTTCGAGTTCCTTTGTACGGGCGTTGGAGTCCCATGCCGTAAACCTGATCTTATGGGCACCGGTGTCTATAGCAACGTAGTTGTAGGACCAGGTACGTTCGTTTATGTTCAGGGTGTCCCTTTCATTTATGGTATCGCCCTCCATGGACAGAAAATAGCCCATTTTTTCCTCGGACGAGAACCGCATGAAATAATCGACCGTGGAGATTTCCTTCTCGGAAACCAAGGTGAAGGTGGTCCTCGCTTTTTCAAAAACAAAGCTGCCATCCGGATGTTCTTCCGAAAAGCTGAAATCGAAATCATCGAGGATTACGTCCTCAAAATCCTTGCTACATGCAATAATGCATATTGAAATAAGGGCCAAAATTCCCATGGCGACCTTGGTCGGTGTGTATAATCTTTTCATTTTTAGTTGATTTAGAATAGAAAGTAGCGTAACCCAAGTCCGGCATAAGGATAGAAATTTCCTATGTCGCTGTTGATATGATAAAATTCGTTCGCCTTTAGCAACAGGGAGAAATTATTACTAAGGGTCAGTTCACCCTCAAGTCCCAAAAATCCTCCATAGATGAACTGGCTTTTTGCGTCTATTATCGCACCGGTATCCAGCAGACTTTTGCCATTATTGATTACCTCGTATCCGATGATTGCCCCACCTCCGAGATTTACGGCCCATTTCTTAAAGTTCTTTTGCTCCAAAACCTTGAAAAAATATCCGGGCTGTACGGTAAAGATGTTATAGGGAATATCGAAGGAGCCCTTGTCCTCGGCAACGGCGGCGAATACGCTCAATTGTGCATAGCGGTCACGGCTCAGGTGGTAGTTGTAGGTGGCCATTATCCCGAAACCGTCCTCCGCGTATCCGCCGCTCAGACCCACGGAGGAAGCGTAATTGCCGTTTTGGGCATGTGACATACATATCGTAAATAGCGATAAAAACAGTGTCGTGATTTTCATATGCTCAAAAGTGTATGGGGTTGTTGATGATCTCATATCCGATAATCAGTGAAAGGTTGCGGTTACCGGATTCCTCGTCCAGTTCCACGACCACTTCCTTCTTTTCGTCCAGTGCGAATTTTTTAAAGACTACCACAAAATGGTTCGAGCTTTTACCGGCCACGGTCCGGGGCCGTTTGAAAACAAATACCGGTTCCAGTTTCAATTTTTGGTTACTACTGCTATTTTTATAGTTGGTCGCTATTTGGTGCTTGATGAAATTGATGTCCAGATCGAGGCCTTCCCCGTTCTCGACCCTATACTGAAAATAAAGTTCGTCCTCGTTGAAATAGACCCCTTTGAGCCATAGGAACACGTTGTCGGTCCTCCCGAAATATCTACCTATTTTGGCCTTGTCGAACTGCATATAATAACACCGGAGACGGTAATATTCCAAAGGGTCGGATTTGTAGAGCTCTTTGGTGGCCCTTTTGATGGAATTATCTTGAGGGCCATTGGGTTTCGGAATCGGTTCTTCGTTCCGTACAACCTGGTTATCTCTTACGTCGCTCGAGTCGACCACCCGACTTTGCGGATCGTTTGACCTTGGATTTCCATCGATGTTCGTAATGGCCTTCTGCGGTCGGATATACCATGTGAGCTTTTTGGGGCGCTCGGTCAGCTTTAGGATGAAGTCGTATACGTTGCCCGTTTCGGTAATGACGGTATGGTTGGTGAAATTTTCGGTTTCGGTCGCCAGCTCGTCATAGTAGAGCTTCAGGATCCTTCCGTTGAATTTGCCACCCTTGGCCTTGGGCAGGTCCGCTATAAACCCAAAATCGTTCCCGATGATACTTTCCGAAATATCCTCGGGAAAGATCAGGATGGTCTTGTACTTTCTGGATACTTCGAGCGTATCGCTACAGGCTTGCCCTGCACAGGCGCAGGTCAGCAAAAAAAACGATATGAAGAATAGTTTTCCTTTCATCCGTCTAGGTTTTTGGTACCAGGAACACCCGATCGCCGTTGACCAATAGTATCTTGTCCCTCTGTTTGTATTTTTTCTTCGTAAAATAGTTCCCGAAAGAGCGCATGAGATTTTTCGCCAATGGAATTTCGATGGAAGCCCCTACCGCTTCAGATAGTTCGTCCATCCCTTGTTGCCGGGCATCGGCATTGAACTCGTGCAACAGCTCGCCCGCCCTTTTATTGTGCAGTCCTGCCATGCCGTCCTCTTGATCTATGGCGATCAGCCCCATCCGTACATTATCGATGTTGGTCACCTCCAATATGACCCTTGGGCCCTGAATGTTGGCAACGGCATACACAAAGGTGTTCTTCGGAAAGTGCTTTCCCCGATAATACGCGTCCTCACTCAAGATAAGCGTGACCCGATCCCCTGGGAGAACGAACTGATCGCGATAGATGGCCGCTTCGATCCATATCGGAGCGGCCGATGATTCGGGGGACGTTTCCGAATAGGGCGCGGAATAGTCCTGACTTTGGGACAGGCGTTCGCTCCTTGCCTGCATCAATAGGTTCCGATACTCCAATTTTTCCCGGGCAGCGGTTTTTTTGGACGCGTATTCGGTGCCCCGGGGCTTGGAATTTTGTTTGTACTCCATATTGCTATTGGCTTCGTCCTCCCTTTCTTCAAACGAAAAATTATCGAGTTCCTCCAACATCCGCTCCAATGAGTCGTTCTCTCTTTTGGTATCCAGTATGCTTTTGAAAAGTCCCTTTTGGTTTAGGGCGGCCAAGGAATCCCGTTGTGACTTTTTATAGATGTCGTGCGGTTCCGTGACGATCAGTTCTTTCTTCTGGCCGGGAAGCGTATTGTTATATGCACCTTCCTTCGTGGACGGCCGGTTCCCATCTTCCATCGAACGGATACTGGTCACAACGAAGAACACCGCCAACGATGCGATGATCGGGGCGGAGAAGGCGAACAGTTTGTGTCGCCGTATCCAAATATTCAATTTTTCGATGTTGCCGTTCATTTCTCGGTCGTTACAGATCCTCGTTACCGTTGACGTTGAACCTTATTATCTTTAGGCCGTTCAGGTTATTGGGGGTCGATTTTGTCTCGACCAGATATCCCGTACTGCTGAGGTTTCGGTATTCCGCATTGCCGTTCTTTAAAATCCTTTGTTTTCCCCAAAATCTAAAGGGAAAAGGGTAGCTGGCATAGTCCACATAGGCCGAATCCATTTCTACCTCTATCGAATATCCGCTCTTGGCGATATCCTCGTAATAATTTTGATCGATCAGCCGGTTGTACAACCGCTGCACCGAATGGTCGCCTATATATAGTGCCTTGCCCTCGATGTTCCTTTTGATATGGCGCAGATCGGGTTCCAGCGCAAAGAACAGTTCATGGAAATTGGCGATATGGCCTTCGCATAGAATATCCACGGCCCGCTTGTGGTCCTTTATCCGGACCGCGGCCAATTTTTGGCCCCTGTCGAGCAGATAAAAATTGTTCCTGGCACTCTCGTTCGTCCTGTAGGTATAGTAGATGTTGAGGGATGTGGTTACGAACGTGAGAACCAAAGATAGGTACAGCACCCTGACGCTATTGCTACGAATCTTGTTTAAATCGTTGAAAATCTTATAATTACCGTTCATGTGTTAATTTTAGTTAATTTTTTGCCCTTCGTCTATTGTACCGCCCCCGTTGAAAATCCGATATTTTCGTTGAACGGGTCATTGTATCAGGGTACGCACCGCTGTGGTAGCTCCGCCCGTCTTGGCATCTACCGCGGTCCGGGCCGCTTTCTTGGCATAGTGTTTCGGCCTGTCCTTCAACTGCCCGGCGCCTATGCTCATGCCCTGAACGATAAAATTGGACAGTACCGGGGCCTTAAGGTATACGAAAACGTTCATCAGCATCAGGAGTGCGCTAGTGAACACCAGGCCCAAGTTGGCTTCACCTTCATATAGGAGTGTCCTAATGAGATTGTCCAGGATGTTCAGCATGAAATTGTCGATAAGGTATAGCATGGGTATCCATAGGCATACGCTCATGAACTTCTGTAGCCAGGCCTTCCACATACCGGACAGTGCGGGAATGAACGATAGACCGATGTTCAGAGGCCCGAATACGATAAGTACGAATAGATAGATTACGGACATCGCCTTGATACCGATAAATACAACGGCCGATATGATCGATGCGATCGCCGTTACAACAGCGGTCATGGATCCAAAGGCAATTGAAGCAAGTCCTTCCAGATCGAGGGCCAAAAGGCTCCATGTTCCGTCCTCCGCTTCGAAGGCCCGCATTTGGGCAACGAGGATCTTTATTTGGAGTATATCCCAGGAAATGTCGTTCGCTTTAAAAGAGTTGCCGATACCCTGATAAAATTCCAGAATGGTCATGGTCACGACCTTATAGTTCAATAACAGAATGGCAAGGGGCACCCATCGCAGGTACGCGAACAGGTCCGCCCTCTTGTTCTCGTTCAGAAATGTACCCAAGGCGATAAGGGCGACACCGATATAGGCGAACTGTTGCCCGATACCCACCGTGGGGTCGACCACTTCGAAGGCGTCGATAATATATTGGTCGAAAATTTCGTTGACCGTTTCCCGTATTCCCTTATCGGTTATCTGCATGGTTCCAGTTTAATCCTTGTTCAAACTTATCATTGTGTATCTCGCTTTTCTGGAGGCATTAGACCTTGACAGTCTATCGTTATATGTAATGAGGCCGTCCAGTATGCTTTCCAGTTTAATGTTGATACCGTCCACTTTCTTCAGTCTTTCCTCCGGAAGGATAATGGCCTTGGTATTCAGGATTTCATTGCATTGCTTGAACAGATTTTTGTTTCGAGGATGGCCTGTGCCGCAAAACCGAGAAATTCCTGTGTTTCCCTGCGTTGGAGATATTCCAGTTTTTGGACCGTATTTTTGGAACTTCGGTAAGCTTCCAAAATCTTTGATTTGAGTTCGATGGTCATGGCGACATCCGTAGAACCTGTCACATAGGCCGGGGCCTCTTTCTTTGCTTCCAGTTCCTCCTTTAGGATCTTTCTGGATTTTGAGGTGTCGTTATTGTTCTTCTCCATCAAGTTGATCAGCCGTACCAGATTCTTGTTGACCACTTTTAACTGTATGTTCATGCTGGTCAATTGGCTGTTGACCATTCCGACGCTGGCATTGGTCGCAACGTCGGTAACCGGTATCTGTGCCATAATTGCCAGGGGCAGGGACAAGCATAAATAGAAGAGTAGTGTACCTTTCATAATTTTAGTTCTTCGGGGCGTTTTCAAAGGCATAGGCCTTTGCGGTCAGCTCCCATTTTTTATGGTTCTTTTTGTATAATTTTTTAATTTTGCCGCTTTCCGTGGGATTGGTCTCATAGATGCATTTTTCTTCCAAAGAGGTTTCCACACCGTACACCTTTACCCTGTCCATCCAACAGATAGCGACTTCTCGAAACTTTTTGTCCTTCGGGATATCCCTGTTGAGGGAAAGGATCAGTTGCTTTTGTTTTTCCCCTAGGCCCATGATGGATTGGATCTTATCGAAAGATTGGGCGAAGTCCCGCATGTCGAGGAATACCTTTATATGGGAATTGACTACAATGGCGTCCTTGATGAGTTTGGAGGATGTAAAATCATCAACCTTTTGTGAAATGAATATAGGTTGGCCGCCCAGTTTTCGGGCCATTCTTGACTGACTGTTGAAGTAGGGCGTAAGTTCAGGTCGCTCAAGGGCTTTCCATGCCTCGTCCACGGCCAATATTTTGTTGATGGACAGCTTGGTGGGATCGTGCATCTTTTTGTTGAAGATGTCCATGATCATCAATGCAGTAATGGGAAAAAGCAGTTCGTTGTCTATAAGTTTCCCCAATTTGAAGTACACCAGCTTTTCATCGCTCAGGCCGGAAATCCTATCGTCTTCCTTGTTCAGCAGGTTTCCCCTCGGGCCATCTGCGTAATATTTTTCTAAAAGGAAAAGGAAGACATTGGGGTCGAAAGTTTTTCGGGGAATCCCTTTTTCCTTGACCAAGGCCCCGATATGTGACTTGCAGTGTTCAAAAAAGGTATCGAATTTAAGGACCGGACCATCGACCGTCCACATGGCCTCATAATATCCGGTAACCAAAATTTCCAGAATGGTATTGGTGACCTCCGGGTCATTGGTATTGCCCTTGTCCCCCGAGATCAATTTCAACAAGGTAATCAAAAAGAGCAGTTTGCCCTCGGTCAGACGCTTTCCGTGGTTCGGGGTCTCGATGACATCGTGCCCGTCCAAAAGAAAGGGGTTGAACGTAAATGGCCGTTGGTCGTCGTGCTGGAGTACCGTTCCGCCGAAAACCTCGGTAAGTTTATCGTAGGAGTTTCCGTCCTCCATGATAATGGCCTCCCCACCTTGCCTAAGTTCGGACGCAAAATAATGGTTCGCCAAATAGGACTTTCCACCGCCCGAACCCGATGCGACCAGCATGCCCCGATTGAATATCCAATCTTTTTCTTCGGGTTCCCGATATACGCTGACCGAAAGCGGCCGTCCCGAGATCCGGTCGACCAGGCGGATGCCGTCCACCGACCTGGTAGGATCCCTGTATCTGCCTTCGGAGTAGAGTAGGGCTGCGGCCATATCGCTGGGCATGGGCATATACATATCCGAGGAAATGCCGACCGCATTGCCCGGAACGCCTGCGAAAAAGAGGTTTTTCCGGTCTACGGTATTCCGCTTTGCATTTATCTTCAGTTTTTTGAACGCAGCGGAAATGGAGTTCTCCATTTGCTTCCACTCGGCCCGTCCGTCCGCAAAACCCAATACGTTAAGGTGGTAAAAGACCGTTTCCTTATGATTTTCAAGGACATCCTTGGTGTACTCATAGATCTGGTCCGCGTATATGGAATTACTATCATCTTTTTTTCCGGTAGCGAACCGCTGAAAGCTTTTGGCCTTTTTTCGTAGCCCCGCCAATACTTTTTCCTGATCGGGGATGTGGATGTACTGGTTGATGATATGTTCATGGGGAACCTTGAAACCCAATGAAAAAAGATTGCCGATGGGAAACCGGTTATGTCGGGTAGTGAACTTGCCGTAAAGTTCGTGGGTACCGATATGATCCTTGGTAAACTGGTCCAGGTTCTCCAAAGTGAAAAACTGACCCTGTTTATTTCCGATATGGATGGAGTTGTTGCCGAAATCCACATCCGTTAGGTTCGCGTTTTTCTCGCACACCCCGAAATATTTGGCATATAGCCCGTTCGGGGAAAACAGTTCGTCATAGCCCAGAATTTTGGATTTGATTAGCCCGCTCGCATTGATCAGCTCGTTCACGCTTTCCACTTGGCCCTCGAAATCCTTTAGGACTCCATTATCGATAAAATCTTCGGGAATAGTATTGTTCAGATAAAAGTCACGGTTCTTGCCCAAAAACGAGTTTGCCCGTTTGGAACTGTACTTCATATAATTTTTGGGAACTATACTGATGTACAGATAGTGGCTTCCTACCAAAAATGGCCGTCCCTCGAAGTGTTTTTCGTTCGCCCTTTCCAACATATCCCCGTCCAATCTTTCCGGGATCGGCACATAGTTTTCCTGCAGAAAAAAATCCTGACGGTGTAAAAGCCTGTTGGGGCCCAGAACGTTTATGATGTTGAAGAACAGTTCCTGTAGTACCCTATACTCCCTTGCGTCCAAGGTAAAGACCTCCGGCAGTTCCAATTTAAGGGGAACGGTCACGCAGCCCTTCTCCTTTGCGATCAGCGAGCGGCCTTCATATCCGTAAATGGGGAACGCGTCCCAAATGGCTACCTGTTTTTCCATAGCAACAGGTTTTCGAACGGGTTGGAGATTTTTATTCTGTCCGGCTTTGCGGCATCCGCCATTTTTTTGACGAAGCCGTTGGCGCCATACGTCCGCGAGTAAAATAGCAGGATCAGGAATACAACGGCTATCGTAATGATGATCATGGCCAATGCATACAGCATCGGGACGAATGTCGAAAGGACAAGGCCGAGCAGGATTGCCGCTAGACCGAGGTAAAGACAGTATATGATATACTTTGCCTTGAGGCCCCGGAATAGGACATCTTTTTGCAGCCCTTTCTTTATAGGGATGTGATGGTTCTCCATAGGTCGGGATATTTAGAAGTTGGCAATCCCCTCGCCAATGGAGAGCATGGCAAAAAAGATGGCGATACCGATGATGGCCTTGCCCAATTTGTCAACAAGATCGGTCTGTTGGTTGCGGATATATATGTAGGTCAGTGCCATAATCCCAAGGAGTGTACCTGCAATAATTTTAATGATACCTATAATTTCGATGGAAAGGCTCTTGGAATCGTTCTTAAAATCCTGTGCCTCTTTGAGCAGCTCGTCGAACTGGCCATAGGAGATTACCGGGATGCAGACCAGGATAATAATTAGGAGAAGGAGTTCAGGTTTTTGGATGCGGCGGATTTTCCCCGGCCGTATCCGCATTGCGGATGACTTTGAGTTTTTCATGATTTTTGCGAGTTATGGAATTTGAACTATCGTCCGATGAACCCTCCTTAAAAGCTTCCAAAAGTTTTGAAGCGTCTTCCACTTCGTCCATTCTGTTGAGT
>LAZR01000687.1_pt1 | contig 24327 bp, 19 predicted proteins | sample 329461 | NCBI WGS metagenome assembly LAZR01 (sample SAMN03002196, study PRJNA259156) | marine sediment metagenome | biome: sea floor; feature: Hydrothermal impacted sediments; material: marine sediment; isolation source: Loki non-amplified sample from Loki's castle hydrothermal vent sediment ...
TAATTAGCCTCAGTGCTATTGAACACAACCTGTTCTACTCCAGGAGCAAATGTAGAATTAACTGTGAAGTTATAGATACCATAATTTATATTACTAAAAGTGGTTTCTCCTGTATCGTCTGTAGTTTGCGTGTCTACAACAATATTATTTTGAACTAGTGACACTTCTGCACCTGGAATTATATTCCCATCAACATCTCTAGTAATTATAATAATCTGCGACTGTTGAGATTGTAGTTCATTTAATGCTGTATCTACTGTGTAATCAAAATACACATTATCTATTTGTCCAAATCCTACATCATCACTTCCGCCAATTCCTTCACCTCCGAACATTCCAACCTCTAATGAGACATTCATTCCCATATAATTACTTAGATTTAATTTAATTTCGCCAAATAAGCCTTCCTCTACTCCTAATGTTTCTACTGTACCACTGCTCGTGGAGCCTCCCTGACTATAGTTTGCTAAAGTATGTCCTTGATTAGTTGCACCAACCCCAGTGAAATATTCAAAATAACCAGGACTACCTATCACTTGGTGATTATCTGGGTTTGATAATCCAGCTGAAGCATTTATGATTCTAACGAAATATCCATCTTCTAAATCAAAACTACATACTCTAACATTACGCCAAAGATTTAGAAAAATTGTATCTACTGATGGATCACCGTTTCCGACTATTGGAACAACAAAAGAATTGCTATATACAACCCCAGCATAATTATCATCAGCACGTAAAATATCTTTCCGTTTTGCAGGTAGGTTAATTTCAGTCGTACCCCATTTATAAGTATATCCAACATTTCTGACATGACCTGACGTAATATTAACTAAAGCATTCTGCCAATATGCGATTGGGACTGTTTCAGTGGTCGTATATGGGTCGTTTGGGATTAAACCCCAAGCTGGGATTAAATCTTCTGGAGGATTATGAGACCAATTCCAACCAACAGGATCGTAAGGGCTTACTGTAGGAGTATCTCCAGAGGGAAAATACTCAAAATCTCCGTTTTTAACATACCCAAGCCCATCTTCTACTGCGGTGCTAGCAACGCCCATATTTCCAAAATATAAATAAGTATCTGTCTCAGATCCAGAAGCAGAAACATTCGTGTTAAAAAATATCCGGGCTTCACCCGTACTGGGATAATCTTGAAATATGTAATACTTTCTCTCATATGCTACACCGCTGGCATATTCAATGATTCGTATATCTTTTAGGGTATTATTTACTTTAACAATATATTCAGCATCATCATAGGGAAAATCTATGCTTACACCATAATTTTTTAAATCAACGCTCTCTTGATTGGTAACATTTATCAGTATTCTATAAGGCCAATCAGAATCCCACCAAGGATCATTACCCAAAATTGCAGTTTTAACCTGTTGAGGATCATTATAATCAGACTCATATTTATTAGTAAAGATATTATCTGTATAACTTGCAATCAATGGAAAGAATGCAACAATTATTAAAAGAAATAATAAACTCCTTATTCTACTTGCTCTATTATCTATTCGCATTTTTAACTCTCTTTAATAATAAATTTTTTACTCCATTTTCCTTTTTACAATAATATAAGAAGATGTTAATAAAACCTTTGTTATATGATTAAATTCTTAAACTAAAAAAGGTGATCAAAAGTAAAAAAATTTGCTTGTAATTCTACATATTAAGTTTGCTTGTTTAACAAAAGAAAAATCCTTCGTTTTTTTTGCCGATTTGGATTATCTATTATGAAATTTCCATGGAAAGTAGTGTTGTTTACAATTATTTTACCAATACTATCCATAATTTCTTTATTTTTAGGGTAAAATTGAAATACAGCACGACAATCTGGCTTTAATATATTAAAAAAAGCTTTAGAAAGGCTTTTTAGCTTTAAATGCATTCGACTATCATCCAGATCTTTGTATATCCATTGTAATGCTGAAATTGAAATAATAGCATCAAAAGTATTCGGTTTAAAAGGGGGAAAACACATATCTGAAGTAATTGGATTTAATATTTTTATATCATAATAATACAAAAATTCTGTAATAAGATCAAGTGCCACTGTTCTATATCCCATTTCTCTTAGATATATTGCTGCAAATCCGGGCCCACAACCAGCATCTAAAATTATAGCTTCTTTTTTTTTAAGATCTAATAATTCTAAAGCTCTAATCGTTATTTTTTCTTGAATTCTCATTATAGATTTGGAGTTTGCATACTGAACTAGAACATCCCCTTTAAAATAATCAGAAGCTTCTTCATATTCTTCCTCAGGGCGTTTCCTCTTTACATTGAAATTAAATTCTCTGTCCAAATTCACCAAAGTTTAACCAGTTGATTTAATTCATTGTTTAAATAAAATCCATTAGGTTTTAAATAGTAAACCAAAAATTTTATTAGATTTTAAATATTTATAATTTTATTAAGCTTAGTTTATCATAAAATTGATTTAGAAAATGTGAATTAAATGGCAGAGAAAGAAGAAAAACAAATCATAAGAAAAGTTACTCTAAATCTTAGACGAAAATATGGAAGAACCAAACAGATCAATGTTGTTGAGAGAGATGCATTAATCCCAAAAAAAATGGAAAACGAGATTAAAGAATCAATTTTAAAAAAAAAAGCAATTTTAGCTTCAGATATTGCTTTAAAATTTGATATAAGAGTATCAACTGCTAAGGTCCTTCTAAAACAGTACGTAGAAGAAGGTATAATCAAACTGTTTGATCCAAATTTAAAATTAAAGGTATACATCCCTACATCTTAATAGATCCTTAAAATCCTACTTTTTTCCACTCGATCTTTTTCAAAAATTTCCTACATTTAAAAGGAAAATGTTTATTATTTGATACTTTTTAAGTTTTATAAGGATACACATTAAATTATATACAATAAAGCAGATGTAGCCTAGCTGGTAAGACGCCGGCTTCGAATGTTTTTCCTTATATCTGGAAGAGCCGGTGCGCGTATGCGTTCGGGGGTTCGAGTCCCTCCATCTGCGCTACTTTAAAATTTGGGATAGAGTCTAATTGAATTTTATAATCACATCAGATTAATTTCAGTAAAAGAAAAATTTTACTGAATAATTTGCATAATTAGGTTCTCCATCTGAGGCTTTGCAGCCTCAATTTTATCAAGAAGTGAAACTGTCTTTCCTAAATCTTCATGATCTTCCTCAACTATAAATAAAAGATAGAAATTTAAGTTTCCAAATTTGAGAACCTCTATAACGCCTGAAAATCGCTCTCCACTCTCAAATTTATCAGAAAATTCAAATAAAGTCCTATTTTCAGCTGCGATTCGCTTTTGTAATTCTAAATATATCTCATATATTTTTATTTTTTGTGTTAATGGCAGGTGTGGTCGGAAATATTCTCCTAATGTTATTCCTTTCCCATCGAATAAGGAAATCATAAGTGAATTATAATTCTTACTCATTTCCGAGAATAAATTTGAAACCATTTCCATCTTCTCAAAAAGCATTGATAACCCGCTTGAAAAAGCATCCATAACAGACTTAATATCAAAAATTGTCGTTTCAAAGAAAAAAATATCAAAATCGTTTGAATATCTTGTCAATGCTTGCTTTAGAGTAAGAATTCTTTTATTTATTTCGACATCGTCAATGAGTTGAGGATCAAACTTATGAAAAAGTATTTCAACTATAACATCCTCTTGGTATTCCTTAAAAAATAACAATACTTCTTCCAAATAATCTATAGATTCAATATAACGATCAAAATCTTGAGCATCTATTACATAAAAAATCAAATCTATTCCGCTTAAGAATTTTTCAGGATGTTTTAAGTAATCTTCTCGATATATTCTTTGTCCACCAAAATCTAATCTGGAAAATTCCAATCCTAAGAATTTGAAAGTATCCCGGGCTATTCTCCTTGTAGGCATTAACTTCGAAACGCTTTCCTCAAATCCAAAACGTTTCGTTATAGCTGTAATTATACTGGTTTTGCCCGCGTTATCTAATCCAAGGAAGGCTAATTTTTTTATCGATCACACACCACGTTTAATGTCTAAATAGTTTTATCTATTTTATTCAAAATTTAATACCATTAATAAATAATAGCTATTTGTAAAAAGAATATGAAATTTTTATTATTTAAGCTTAACGTTAAAAAACTCAATTTAACCCCCAGCTAACGCAAAACTGAGATATATATTATCTGAATCTGTAAGCTTGGTTTTATAATTCTTTAAATATTTGATGTTTCTTCCATTTAATAAAATAAGCACTAGAGAATCAAACTTATTCTTACTCTTATTTAATATTTCTGGATCTAATTTATCCTTATACTCCTTTAAGAATTGTGAAATTACATCACCAACTTTTTTACCTTCATACTCTATAAACTTTTTCTCGATTCTTAATTGGAAAATGTTCAATAAGTTTAATTTTACTTTTGCCATTTACATACATCGGTTTCTTTATCTTTATTAACAAAATATGATTTTTAAGTTTATTTTTTATTAATTGAAGGTGTTATGTGGTCTCTGAATGATTCATAAAAGGTTATTTTTTTGGTTTACATGAAAATTGTTATATTGTAAGTACCGACCGTTTTTATTTGACCTGTTGCCAAATTATGCTCTTTCAATACAACATAACCCTCTTTATATATTTCAATTTCAATAAATGTTTCATCAAATCGTTTTAGGTTAAGATTTCCCCCATTAGAAAAGAGAGTGTGGTCAATTTTAACATTGAAAGCAATACTAGGTGAACTATTTAAACAGAGATCAATCTGTGAGCGAGCAAATTGAGCGAGTACATCACCAGAATCAACCAATTCTGTCCTCCAAACACTGAGAGGTGTAGGGATTAAACTATGAAAAAAACCCACACCTAATATTTTACGATGGCTGAGCGATAAAACTTTTTCTATATATCTACTTAACTTTTGTCGCCCTATGGAACCTTCAGTGGAATCTCGAGTCGTAGAATTTATGCCTTGAAAAAATAACTTTTCATTTTCAAATATCGGATCAGAATTACCGAAATATTGCTTCCAGTATTTCCAATAAGGTGGTTTTGAATCCGTATGGCCAGGAACTACTAAATATGGGTGCTTTAAACTATTAATCTTATCTTTAGCTATTCTAAATTCTTCTTTAAAACTATTTTCGGTCACATTTCCAGTATGCACCACCAAATCAATATCCTTGATTTTATTTATTTGTTCAATAGCTTTGTCAAAATTTGTCATCTTATTCTCCGAATGAGATGTGACTAAAGAGTTTGATATTTGAATGAACCTACATAGAGGAATTTGATCTTTTTGTATTTCTAAGGGAAGATAATAATTTACTTCACGATGAATTTCTTGAAATGAAGAAGAATCTAATATTGGTATTACTTTAAATATGAGATTGTTTCCCTCAATATCTATAATTGTATATGTAAATAATTCTCGGTACCTTGTTTTATTACAACAAAATGTTCCAGCATTAAAAATATATAGATCTTTTTCACTATTACTCAAAGTATATAAATTTGAGGTATGACGATGCCCATTTAATACTAAATCTGCTTTTGTTTCCAAAAGCATTTCAAGCATATCTCCGGAGTCATCAATAGCGGATCTTTCCTTTCCGGTATTTGGTATCGGGATAAGTTGATGATGAAAACAGACAACTTTGAATTTGTTTTCTCTTTCTCTTTTCATTAATTCTTCTCTTACCAATTCTATTATATTATGATGAATAATACCTCCAGGTAGGTCTGGTTTAGTACTATCAATTCCTATAATGAATATTTCATTATCTTCATATTCATAATGCCTTCTTCCAATCATTTCCTCGTATAATAGGTATCCAACATTCAGTGCATCATGATTCCCTATCAGGAATATTAGAGGACTTTTAGAAACGGGCTGGAATTTTTTAAATTGCTCTAGGCTATATTCATATTCTAATAAAGTGCCATTTTGAGTAATATCTCCCAGATGCATAAACAAATCAACATCCTTTATCTCATTAATTTGATCAATACCTAAATTGAAAGTATGGAGATTGAAAGCCCCTCCTGATCGACTAATATGGGTATCAGATATAATTACAAACCGTTTTCGAGTTTCAACTTTAAATTTAGGTTGGAACTTAAAAATATTTTCTCTTATCATTTTTTTTTTACTTCTTTTAATTTTGCAGGATGTCCAGAATATATTGAATTTTCTTTTAACACATCATCGATCATTGTGTAAGAATGAGCAGATAATTTTGCCTGTTTGTTTATAATAGTTCCAGGAAGTATTACACATTTAGCTCCAATTAATACTCCATCTTCTACCTGAATTTGCTTTAAAATGAACTTATCTTGTTCGATTCCGAAACTTATGAGTGTACTTCCCATCCCAATAATTACATTATTCCCAATTTCCACAAATTCTGAAGAGATCCAGCTATTATCACTTATTCCATTCTTTCCTATCTTTACTCCAAAAAATTTTAGAGTAAAACGATTTTTTAACCAAGGAAATGGATTAGAAGCCATAACATATAATGCCCACTTTTTTGATAAATTTCTTAAATTCCAAAATAAATAGTTTTTATCATTTAGGTTTCGTGAAAAATTACCCTCTTCAGGAGGAAAAATTAATTTTAAAATGGTTAAACTTAAAACTGAAAATAGAATTGCACTCAGTTGCAGGATGTATATTAGTATAAAAAAATTAAATGGGAGAAGTAGTAGGAATACTAAATACATTCCATCCTTCCACAGGTAGAGAACATAGATATATTCAAATAAAGAACAAGGAATAAAACTCAAAAGAATAATTATCAAGTATATAAGTATATATTTATTTCGAATTTTTTCATCTATAGGCGTAGGAGAATCTCCTTTTAAACTGGCTGGTTGGAACATTATATATCCTCTCCTGTCATTTTTTCAAATTTTCTTTTCAATATTTCTTCTGCTTTTTTTGCAGACTCTTCTACGGATTGGATTGGGAATGAATTTGATACAGGAGTTCCAACGTGAATTAAATCGCTCTCTAATTCTTGATCTACCCACGTGTAACTATTTGCTCCTAAGATCGAACCATCTTGCATAATAGTCCCAGGGCTTATTATAGTTTGAGGACCAACAACACAAGATTTTCCTATTTTTACCTTTTTTATAATCATATGATCATGATATAGTAGATGTGAAAATATGCATATGTTCAAGGATGTCATTGTGAAATCTCCTATTTCCACAAATTCGGGATCGATATAACCTTCATAGGTAACAACATTTTTACCAATAGAAACCCCAAAATAGCGATAAACATAAATATCTGACCACGGAATAGGTAAAGCTCTTACAAGCCAAATAGGGAAATATGCAGTCCAAAATCTTCGATGGGTGTATTTCCATTCCTTACTTCCCTTAGAAAATGTGCCTTCTTTTGGAGGACATAATTTTCTTAACAACTTGTTTATCAATCCAGAAAAAAAAACAATGGAGAAAACAAATAAAAACATATTCCCATAAAGATTCAAAGGAAGTAAAACCCATTCCCACCACTGACCTATTAAAACGAATTGTAAAAAACTTCTCCCAGTTAAGAGGTAATAAAGATCATTGTAAAACCATAAGTTCACGAATAATACAATTGAATATCCAAAGAACAACTGTAATAATATAATTAGAGTAAACGGTGTTTTAAACACTCCTGAAGTGGAAATGTAATCAATCTTAATCTGCGAGTTATCAATTTGTCCCATTTAACAAAGTTCTCTAATGATTTCCTAATAATAAAGTATTATATTAAAAACACTTAAATCATAACATTAATCCTTATTGTTGAAAAACCACAAGTAAAAAAAAATTAAAAGCTTAATTCAATATGATATATATTATTAATCAAATCAATTCAATAAATTAAGTAATTTGAATTTTTCATAGGTGAAATATTATTAGTATTGACTGGGAAAAAGCTGAATTAAAACCCGATAAGAAAATGTCTGTTGAGGGTAGATTTCTATTAGATCTTAGGGCAAAAGTGAATGATTTGGAAAAACAATTGTCCGAAGCAAAAAATGAAGTATCTCAGGCTCAAGATAAACTCTCAAATACTCAAAATGAGCTTGCTGATACTTTGAGTACTCTTGATGATACGAAAAATACTTTAGAAGGAACTAAAACTTCTCTCAGTGAAGCTCAAAATACACTTGAAAAAACAATAGCTGATGATCAAGGCAAAATCAATAGTTTAAGCGCTGAATTGGAAGAACACAAAACCAAAATTAGTGACATTGAAAACAATCTGGCGTTAAAAGAATCGAACCTTAGCACAACAAATGAAAAAGTAGTTAATTTAACCTCAGAATTAGAAATGTCAAAGCAAAGTAACTCAGATCTGGAAACGCAACTAAATGATATGAATAATGTCATATCAGCAAAACAAGAGGCGTTTAATACTCTCCAAACTGAAAAGGAAGAACTAAGTTCCAAGCTTTCATCATCTCAAGAAGAAAATACTCAATTAACTTCACAACTAAGCGAGTTAAATAATACACTTTTACAAAGAGATACTCACATCCAAGAATTAAATCTATCTGTCCAAAAAAAAGCAACAGAAATTGAATCAACGACGGCTCACCTCACTGAAGTTGAGTCTGAATTAGATGATTTAAAACCTCCAGAGATTAGTTCGGGTGGTTTTGCCACTGAGGAACGAATTACTTGTCCAATGTGCGGCTCTGTTGGTCATAACATAAAAACTGTTGAAGATAAAAGCAATATCTTAACTCATATTGGACATATCCCGATGTACGCCAAGAAACACGTCTGTAAAAAGTGCGGTTATGAATTCTGAACCTTTTTTTTAATGTTCTTTTCTATTTTCTATTATTTCTGTTTATGTGTTACAATACATGCATTTATACAAATTTTCCTTGAATCAGTAATTTGAAAAATGAAATGATGGTGGTCACCACCGAAGATCCAAGAAAAAACGAATTACATGCCCAAACCTTAACCAAATTCCGGTATAGAAGGCATTGCATGTTGCCATCAGTCACGAGATCAACACTTTCATAGTAACAGCATATATTCTGATATCAGAAATTTAAAGCACTGTTTTATAAACGTGGAATTAGAGGTGGTAAAATAATTTGATTAAATTAATATTAATTGAAAGTGCTTCCTTTCCCTAATTCACTTTGGGTACACTTTGGTACACTTAAATCATAACATTAATCCTTATTGTTGAAATACCACAAGTAAAAAAAAATTAAAAGCTTAATTCAATATGATATATATTATTAATCAATTAAATTAAGTAAATTGAATTTTTCATAGGTGAAATATTATTAGTATTAACTGGGAAAAAGCTGAATTAAAACCCGATAAAAAAATGTCTGTTGAGGGTAGATTTCTATTAGATCTTAGAGCAAAAGTGAATGATTTGGAAAAACAATTGTCCCAAGCAAAAAATGAAGTATCTCAAGCTCAAGATAAACTCTCAAATACTCAAAATGAGCTTGCTGATACTTTGAGTACTCTTGATGATACGAAAAATACTTTAGAAGGAACTAAAACTTCTCTCAGTGAAGCTCAAAATACACTTGAAAAAACAATAGCTGATGATCAAGGCAAAATCAATAGTTTAAGCGCTGAATTGGAAGAACATAAAACCAAAATTAGTGACATTGAAAACAATCTGGCGTTAAAAGAATCGAACCTTAGCGCAACAAATGAAAAAGTAGTTAATTTAACCTCAGAATTAGAAATGTCAAAGCAAAGTAACTCAGATCTGGAAACGCAACTAAATGATATGAATAATGTCATATCAGCAAAACAAGAGGCGTTTAATACTCTCCAAACTGAAAAAGAAGAACTAAGTTCCAAGCTTTCATCATCTCAAGAAGAAAATACTCAATTAACTTCACAATTAAGCGAGTTAAATAATACACTTTTACAAAGAGATACTCACATCCAAGAATTAAATCTATCTGTCCAAAAAAAAGCAACAGAAATTGAATCGACGACGGCTCACCTCACTGAAGTTGAGTCTGAATTAGATGATTTAAAACCTCCGGAGATTAGTTCGGGTAGTTTTACTGCTGAGGAACGAATTACTTGTCCAATGTGCGGCTCTGTTGGTCATAACATAAAAACTGTTGAAGATAGAAGCAACGTACTCTCATACGTGGGACATATTCCTATGTATGCGAAAAAACACGTATGTAAAAAGTGTGGTTATGAATTCTGAACCTTTTTTTTAATATTTCTTTTCTCTTTTTTCTGCCATAGTATTACAATAATTTCCAATAACACATATCGAGTAGATCAATTAAGAAAAATTTTGAAAAAATCCTTCTTTTACTTACAAAAATTTTCTTGTTTATTAAAAAAATAACTTATACCACGCAACTCGTTCCTTGTCATATGGTGCATTAATTACCTTGGATTCTATATGAAATACCATAGTAGATCTCTTATCTACGGAATATTGAGGCCATTCTGGAAGCCCTTCATGGTTTGGATTTCCTTTCCGTGCAAAAGAAATCCATGCATTCATCATGTTATTGCTTAGAGTTTCAGTTTCTTTGTTTTTACTTGGGTGTAATCCAAAGTCTTTATCAGGTAGTCGTCCAAAAACAAAAGCTACCTCTAATGCATGACATGCTCCGAATCTTCCTCCAAACATTGGTGATTTCCAATTAAATAAATACATATATGTGTTTGGTTGAAATTTACTTTGTAATTCTGCGAAACGTATAGAAGGAACACGAAATGCATAGTCTGAACAGATTGCGTCTAAAAGTTCTCGTGTGCTACCTAAATTTCTCTTACTTTTAATATTCTTGTAGTCTCTAACTAATATCTCAGCTTTATTAATATCCTTTCCTAAAGCATTCAAATATCTATAAATTTGTTCATACATGACTTGTTCGTCAACCTTGGAAAATTTTGGAAGCACTGCTGTCCAACTTTTGAACTCATCTAAATTAGATCCAATTAGTAACTCAATTTCCTTAGCATAACCATTCCTGATTTTATCTAAAGGATGAGTTGGAAGAGTATTTTCTTCAATAACAGGCCCTAAAACGGGCATATCCATGTATAAAATCTCCCCTGATTCTATTGTTTTGCGTGTTGGGTCAGCCTCGATTAATTCTTTAATAGGTATCCGACGAAGTTCATCGATATCATCACTTTTAATATCTAAATTTGACATCAAAATCTCAGTGGCTTCCTTACGCCTCGATGGTGTAAAATCTGAAGGATGAACTGCTCCGCTTTGGGCAATGGTTTTATGAAATAAACCTTTTGCTGCTGGCATAGTTAATAATGCGCATATTGATATACCCCCAGCAGATTCCCCAAAGATTGTGATATTGTCAGGATCCCCTCCAAAAATGTGAATATTATCTTTTACCCATTTAAGAGCGATAATTTGATCTAATAAACCTACATTAGCAGTTTTCCCAGGGATGTATAAAAATCCTAGTGGTCCTAACCGATAATTTATGGTGACGACAACTACATCACCCTTTAAAACTAAACGTGCACCATCAAAATCAGCACCATTACCTGATACAAAACCACCACCATGTATCCACACCATAACGGGGCGCAATTCTCCTTCTATACCAGAAGTCCCAATGTTAAGGGTTAAACACTCAGCCTCACTTTGTTTACGTGGGATATATCCCATATCATTATCGGGAGGAGGGGGTTGAGGTGCGATAGGACCATATTCAGTAGCATCTAACACACCACTCCATGAATTTTTTGGTATAGGTTCTTTAAAACGTAAATCACCAATTGGAGGCTCAGCCTAAGGTATTCCTTTAAATTTAATTACACCTCGTCTACTATAACCTTGAGCTTTTCCTAAGTTGGTGTTAACAATTATAATATTCACCATCTGATAGTCATTTCAATATTTCTAGTTATTATTACTCAAGATTAATAAATAAAATATTAACTAAGCTAAAGAATTTAAACTCCTAATATGTTAAGAGTTTATAATTCAGAAAGGTTTTTTTAATATTTTTTACCGCATAATTGGTCAGTTTCTCCATATAAATCCTTCCTCTCTTGATTTCGGCTTTAGTAGGATCACCCAAAACTCCGATTTCTGATAAAACATGTATTCCTTCTTCAAAAAGTATCTTATTTGTATTTAAGCTTACGGGTTCAACAAAACCAGGTTTAAATCGACTCCTTTTTACTTGTTCTTCTTCAAGGGCTAATATTTGTGATGTTTCAATTTCACCAGCATGGCTACCCGCTTCTTCTATTCCTATTCCATATTTTCTGGCAACATTCCACAATGCCACCATATAATTCATCAGATCTGTTAAACCTATAATTTTAAGTTCTGGATATTTCAACTTTAGCTCAGCAATAGCTTCTTTGGTAGGAGTGAAATTACCACCATGACTGGGGACAAAAATAATGTTCTTAAAACCATGCCTGGAAAGACTTTCAACATAATCGAAAATTATTGCTTTTAATGTTTCTTTCTTCAACGATATCGTTCCTGGAAAAAATAAATGATGATCTGAACAACCGATTCTGATAGTTTGAGCTTGTAAAGCGTTTTTCAACCTTAGAGCTATTCTATAAGCCAAATTTTCTCCAATTAAAGTATCTGTATGAGTTGGTAAATGAGGACCATGCTGTTCTGTGGATCCAATCCCAATAACTACAGTAGTATAGCCTTTCTGGATTGCTTGGGAAATATCAACCCAATTCATTTTCTCCATTTGGATGTTTATCATTGGTATTTCATCTCAATAATTAGAATGAATGAAGTAAATAAAACTTTTTTGTATTAGCTAATTCCTAATAAATTTTTAATAGAAGTAAATTAAATATTTGACAAATATTTAAATATTTTATTTCTTGTATATTTCTTGGCGTAAATACAACTATATAATTTAATCTCCTTACCATCAAATTTCGTTAAATGGCAAGAGGATGATAACATTATGGAAGATTCGTTATTATTTTATCAAAAAGAAGGTAAGTCTGAAGAGAAGATGTACAAGGTTCTCTTCACAGGATTAGATGGAGCAGGTAAGACCAGTATAATAATGGCTCTACAGAGGGAATTTTCAAAAATAGCCTTAATTGAACCAACTAAAAGTGCTCAAAGAACAATATTTAAATTTCTCGGAAGAGAAATAAGCGAATGGGATCTAGGTGGCCAAAAAAGTTACCGTATTTCTTATTTAAAGAACCCCGGAAAATTTTTTGATGACACTGAGGTTGCAATATATGTTATCGACATTTTAGATGATTCCCGCACCATTGAGTCATTGAGTTATTTATATGACGTAATTAAAAAGTTTAAACAACTAAAAATTGAACCTCCAATTAATATATTTTTTCATAAATGCGATCCCAAAATAATGCTTAGCATCAAAAAAGAAATCGATAATTACATCCAGGAATTAAAAAAAGAAATATTAGAAACAGTGGATTATAAAAAAATTCATTTTTTTAATACTTCGATATATGATCCTTATACTATTATAAGTACTATGTCTGAAATTTTCCTGGAATTATATCCAAAATCTCAATTAATTCAAAAAACAATTGAGGAGTTTGCTAGAAAATTATGTTGTGATGCATTGTTCATTATCGATAAAAATTCAATTATTCTAGGATCCAGTTTCAAAGACCAGGGATCCAAAAAGGTTCTGGGAGGTAGTATCGCTTATTTCCTGAGTTTGAATGATATCTTTGAAGATATGGAGCTACAAAATCAGGAAGATCAAATAATTGTTAAAAATGGGGAAAATAGTTTCCTATTTAAACCCGTAACTTCACATAAAATGACTTTACTCTATTACATGCTTGTGTTAAAAAAGCATGATCCATTCGATCTAACTAATCTTAATGAAAATTTTCGTGCATTTGTAAACATTTTCAATGATATAATTAAAAATTAGATAACTATATGAGATCGAATAATTTAATTTTCTCGATTTATCATATCTTTTCTTTCTTGATGTAATTAGAAAAGTGGATTACGATAACTATGTGAGATCGAATAATTCATCTAACTCTTCAATTGATCTTTGTATATAGTGTCTATCTTCTATTTTTAAATCAATTGCTTTTTGGGGGCAAACGCTGACACAACGGCTACACCCCCTACAGGCTTCACTTATAAAAGATTTACCGTTTATTTCTTTTATTGCATCAACAAAACATACTCCATTTCTGCAAGTCCCACACCCAGTACACTTATTTGTTATATGGATTTTAACGCCGGGCATTTTTTTTACCTTCGATCCGATCTTTGGTGTTAAAAATGGGGCCATACGCCATAAACAGCAACATGGATCACAATTACATATGGTTAAAAGTTTTTCTCCTGGACCTACACCAAGCCATTGTGCATCCAATTTATTTCTCCCAATCATATGAACCAAGCCCGCTTCACTACATTTCTTTATATGGTCTAGAGCTTCATTTTTACTGACTAATCTCCCTAACTGGGGATTTATCCCTAATACAGCTTCACCAAGGAACAAACATCCTAAATCCTGAGGATAATCTTCGCATTTCATACTTGTTCTACAAATGCAAAAGTTCATGATCCAGTGCTTTTTAGCTTTATTGATAAAATGATTTAATATTTGAGATGGTAATACATATTCTCGATACTCTCCCAAAGGTTTATCAATTTCAATGACTTTATCCTGAGGCAAATAAATGAGATCATCACCTTTAAAGAGAAAATTGTCAATTAATCTTCCCAATATTGGTATTTTTGTCAATTTAGCAATGAATTTTACATTCGGAAATGTCTTCATTATCAAGTTAACGAACCATAAAGGTCTAGCCAATCCTACAACAACCTCTTTTATGAAACATCTTAATATTGTTGAAAATAAAATTTAAAATAATAACATTGGTACCTAGAAGTTAAGGTATTGAAGGTTTTTTTTGAGCAATAGTGTTAATATCTCCCATATCATTAGTAATCCCTCTTAAGAGAAAAGTGTAACTATATTCTTTGTTTCTATCCAAATTATATTTCCTATTAATGGGGGAAAAAGTATCTCCCACTCCCTGTTGTTTGTAATCGATATTGAATGTGATAAATTCACGTCGTGGTAACTGATGATTATGTCTCGAGGATTCTAAATCTTCCATTGAATAGGGCCAAGCACTAATATTAAGATTAGTACCTCCAACATCTGAGATTAATAAACCATTTCCTTCCTTATTGGTAAGAGCCGCCCATCGTACATCAGTTCTATTTGCATTCTCCTGCGGTCTAACATATGGATGTATAAAATCTTCTATAAATCTAGAATAAATTCCTACAGCAGCTCCGGTTTTTCTATCAGACATAGTTTCATGTGGACCTTTTCCGTACCAAGTAATTTTATTGAATTCTTTTGGAATAGATGTTTGCATACCGAAACGGAACATATTCACATTAGGTATAAACTCGTTTTTTATAATTACATCTCCATTTCCATAAATATAATATGTTATTATCAATGGTTTTTCAGAATTCAATAACGTAGATTCTACATATATCTTAATAATTTGAGGTTCCATCTTCTCAAATTCAATTTTAATAACTTTTCTTGTCTTATTTGCATCTCTCCATCTCTTCTTAATACTTAGATCTGTCTCTCCCAAATATCTTATTTGACGTAAATCATTATCGGTTTGTGCTCGCCAGAAATTCGGTACCAAGGCCTTAGAAATTAAGTCTTTATTATTAAAAGAATAAGATGTAATTACCCCAGTTTTCTTACTTAAAATAACTTTGAAATATTCTCCTTTTATTAACAAATTATCATCTGATTCCTCAATATCTATTTTTTCTAATTTGTTTATTTTTATTTCTGGTTTAATAAGAATATCATAAGGTAATTTAAATTGATCCCATGCTATGATATGCCCTTTTTCAACCCAAAGGGTATCATCACTAAGGGTAAAAACAACTTTTAGATGGTATTCTGTATTAGGTAAGAGCTCAGGACGATTAAATGGTATAAGAACATCTTTAGAATCATTAGATTTTATATTAAATCTCCCCATTTTTCCTTCTTGAATATTTCTACCATTAGCAGTTAGTTCCCATCTAACTTCTAAAGGATCTGTTGATGTAAAACTATATTTATTAAAAATCTTAACTTTACCTTTGATTAAATCAACAGGAATTACTTTAATATTCTGATACACCTTTTTAACTTCATATAGTGCAGGATTGGGAGCTCGATCTGGTAAGACAATCCCATTAATACAATAATTCCTATCATTTGGCTTATCTCCAAAATCTCCTCCATATGCCCAAAATTCCTTCCCATCCTTTGCTGTTTTTTTAAATCCTTGATCTATAAAATCCCATATGAATCCTCCAATACAATTTGGGTATTTTTCAAAAACATCCCAATATTCTTGAAAATTGCCTAAACTATTCCCCATCGCATGGGAATATTCACATAACATATATGGCATTAGTTTTCCTTCTTCTAATTGCTTAATTTGACCGCGAAATCCATATACTCTATTTTTAATCATACGCTCCAGTGAGTATGATGGATAATACATATAGCTAAGGACATCTGAAACTTCCTGCTTAAAATCCTGTTCATAATGAATTGGTCTTGTAGAATCAATCTTAAGTGCTTCTTCCTTCATTTTTTTAAAGTTTTCCCCCATACCTGCTTCGTTCCCAAGAGACCACATAACAATACAGGGATGATTTTTATCTCTCTCAACCATGCTTACCATCCGATCAACACATGCATCTGTCCATTTGGGATCGCTTTTTGGTAAAATATCCCGTAATTCGTGTGCTTCTAAATTACATTCATCTATTATGTATATTCCATATTGATCACATAAATCGTACCATTTTGGATGATCTGGATAATGACTTGTTCGAACAGAATTAATATTATTCTGTTTAAGTAACTTAATATCTTGAATCATTCGACTATAAGGGATGGCGCGCCCGTAATCAGGGTCATGTTCATGCCTATTAACACCTTTAAATTTAATAGATTTTCCATTTAAATAAAAGCATCCATCCTCTCTTATCTCAACTTGCTTAAATCCAAATTTGCATTTCTCAACTTCAATAATTTGAGCACTAGAGTTCTTTAGGATTAAAATTAGGTCATAGAGATATGGTATCTCTGCGGACCATTTTTTAGGATTTGCAACTTGACTTTGGCGTTCGATTATTTTTTCTGAATTACTCTCAATAATAATGTTTTCTGATACCAAAATATTGGAGTTATTCTGGTTATCGTATAATAATATTTCAATTCCAAAGTTATCAGCACCAATTGAGCTATAGTTCCGCACTTTTGATCGGATATTCAATATTGCATTTTCATAATCTCTGTCAAAGCAAGAATAAACGAAAAAGTCTCTAATATGCACTTTTGGAGTAGAAAATAAGTAGACATCTCTATAGATACCACTTAATCTCCACATATCCTGATCTTCGAGATAACTACCATCAGACCATCGATACACTTCCACTGCCAAAGTATTATTTCCTTCATGCAGATATTTAGTTATATTAAATTCTGTCGGTGTCATTGACCCTTGACTATATCCCACTTTTTCACCATTTATCCAAGTATAAAATGCTGATTTAACACCATCAAAATGAATAAAGATTTCTCGTCCATCCCATGTACATGGAATTGTAAATTCCGTTTTGTAAGACCCTACGGGATTATATTTATGACTTATTTTAGGAATATCCTCTTTTCCTACACTAAGAGGATATCTAACATTTAAATAAATTGGGGTTCCATAACCATGCATCTGCCAATTGCTTGGTACTGGAATTTCATCCCAATTGTTTACATTGTATTCAATCTTATAAAAATCTTTAGATCGATCCGCTGGCTTCCTAACCCATTTAAATCGCCAATTACCATTAAGAGATTTATAAAATATAGAAGCTTCTTGCATTCCTTTCAATGCAGATTCCACATTAATATAGGGAATAAGAGTATTGTGAGCAGGTTCCTTATTCTGACCTATAATTTCAGAATTTTCCCAATCTAATCTTTCTTGCATTATTTTTCGTCCTCTATTTCATTTAAATGTGGATTTAAAAATCTATAAAGCTTAAAAAATAATTTGTTTTATCTTAAGAATATGAGAATTCTTTATCTCGATATTGACACATTAAGACCAGATCACCTTGGATGTTATGGATATCATCGCAATACGTCCCCTCATATCGATAAAATCGCAGAAAACGGTACAAAATTTACAAATTGCTATGTTTCAGATGCTCCATGCCTGCCGTCGAGAGCGGCTCTTTTTACAGGTCGATTTGGTATCCATTCAGGAATTGTTGGACATGGGGGAACTACTGCAGATTTGAAGTTAACCGGTAAGATAAGCGGATTTCAGGATCAATACCTGCGGTATAACTGGATTAGTATGCTTAGACGAGTGAAACTATATCCCGTTTCTATTTCATCATTCGCAGAAAGACATTCTGCTTTTTGGTTCTATTCTGGATGGAAAGAAATGCATAATCCCGGATTCAGGGGTAATGAAAGAGCAGATCAATTGTTTCCCTTTGTAGAAAAGTGGTTAAAAGATAATGAAAAGAAGGACAATTGGTTTTTACACGTGAATTTTTGGGATCCTCACACTCCTTACCGTACTCCCATGGAATTCGGAAATCCCTTCGAGAATCAACCTGCGCCTTCTTGGATAACGCAAGAGGTAATTGATAAACAAAGAAAAAGTTATGGTCCACATTCTGCTTGCGAACCTATGGGCCTTACATTTCAAGAATCCCCACAGGAGCTTCCCAGATTAAAGCGACTCAAAGAAATTAGAGGTTTGAATGATTTTAAATTGTGGATTGATGGTTATGATGCGGGTATAAGATACACAGATGATTATATTGGAAAAGTGGTTAAAATTCTTAAAGATTTCGGCATCTTTGAAGATACATTAATAATTATAAGCTCTGATCACGGAGAAAATCAAGGAGAATTAAATATTTATGGGGATCATGCAACTGCCTGTCATATAACAAATAGAGTTCCTTTGATAATAAAATGGCCCCATAAAAATTGGAAAAACGAGTACAATTCATTAATATATCAATCTGATATGGCTGCAACCGTTATTGATGGTTTCGGACTAACTGCTCCTGAATTTTGGGATGGAAAAAGCTTTTTAAACAATCTAGATAACAACATTCAATTTGGAAGAGATTTCCTTGTAATTAGTCAAAATGCATGGAGTTGTCAACGAGCAGTAAGATTTAACAATTGGACGCTGATTAACACTTACCATACAGGCTTGAAGGATTTTCCAAAAACTATGCTGTTTGATTACGAAAATGATTATCATATGTTGAAAAATATTGCAGATGAAAGGCCTAAAATTGTTGAAAAAGGTGTCGAACTCCTTGAGACATGGCAGAAAAACATGATGCAGGATAATTCTTCCAATATAGATCCTATGGAAACTGTTTTGAAGGAGGGTGGTCCGTTCCACACTAGAGGAACACTAAAATACTATTTAAATCAATTAAAAAAATCGGGAAGAGAAGATATGGTGAAGGTTATCCTTGATCGAAAAGAGTCATATAATTTCTGAACTTCAAATCAAATAAGATTAATGGATATTCGAACTAAGGTTTCTGCTCCATTATCATAGATAATTTGGTAGAGTTTAATCATTAAACTAGTATTTAAAGGTGTTAAGCACTAAATTAATATTTATTAGCTAGAAATTTTAATTTTAAACTAAATTTGAGAAAATGCTGAATGTAATTTGATAAGTTATGAAAAGAAACATTGATTTATTAAGAGAATTAGAAAGAGCAATCGATACTGTTAATCCTGAAAAAGCAGAGATCCCGATTAAAGTTCTTGTTAATGACTTTTTCAAGGAAGAAGCAATTGATTTCAATATCGAACCTGTAGATGTACGAGAGGTTGAAAAATATTATAAGTCTGATAAGCTAATATGGGTCCTTTACCAGAGAATGAGGCTTTTTGATAGATTCATAAAAACAAAATTATTAAGAAAAAAATAGGATTATTACCTCCCGGGGAAAATTGAAAGGTAAAATTAAAAAAAGTACTCTTATTTTGCTAAGTTAATACTAAAAGGAAGCTCAGATTTCGCGGGAATAGTACTAACAAAATCAGGCTTTTGTGCTTATTGATGCGAGCCATTTTTTCCTGCACGTGTCAGAACAGAAGACGTGTATGCTTGTGGGTTCGATTGGGTCAAATTCCTCAAATTTTGCCCCTCCGACAATTTCCTTTTTGCATTCTTGACATTTAACTTTTGCCATTTTCTACTATCAATCTTATTTTTTTAATAATACATTAAATTCAATTTTAATAAATATTGAGAATACGATAAGTTAAAAAATGTGTCTGATAAACATAAAATTCATATATTCAATATCACTGCCTAGAATATGACTCATAAACCCAAGGTCTATCTTACTTCGAATGTTTTCTCTGCTACGGAAATTGGGTCTAATAAAGCAATATCTAAAAGCATCCGAAATAATATTCAAGAGCTATGGCATAAACTAAATCAAATCTCAGAATTAAAAGTATTCGATGGGAGATTTCCAACCGAAGACGAAATTCAAAAAGAAGTAGAGGAATATAACCCAGACATTCTTGGGTGCCACTTGAGCCATGCTATAACATCAGAAGTGTTAAAAAACTCTAAATTATTTGCAGTTTCCACATCAACAGCAGGATATAATCATATTCAAAGACTTGAAACAGATGACATTTTAATAACTCATACTCCGGGAGTTCTTCATGAGACAGTGGCAGATTATACGATCGCGATAATTATGACAAATTTACGAAACTTAATTGACCTTCATACTTATGTGTGGAATGGTCAATGGACTCCAGATGACAAGTGGGATTTAGATCAATCTCTTTCTTCCGTAATTACAAACAAAGTACTAGGTCTTGTAGGGATGGGTGAAATTGGAAAGGAATTAGTGAAAAAACTATACCCTTGGGGAATCTCAATTCTTTATTATGACATACACCAAATGATAGATTTTGAAAAAAAATATCCCTCTCTTGAATTTAAAGAGAATATTGAGGACGTCTTTATAGAGTCAGATATCGTCAGCTTACACGTTCCCCTCAATAAACATACAGAGAATTTAATAAATAGGAATTTACTAAAGCTCATGAAGAGAAATTCTTTACTTGTAAACACTTCAAGAGGTCCGGTTTTGGATTTAAACGCTCTTCTAAATATGTTAGAAAAAAATGAGATTCAAATAAATCTAGCTTTGGATGTTTTTCCAATAGAACCCATTGATGAAAAGACTCTAGAGAGATTTAAGAAGATTAAAAAACAAAACCCAGAGATTCGGATGACTCTTATTCCACATAATGCAAGTGCTGATGCTAATATAAGGGGAAAAATGACAATTCTTTTTTTAGAAGATATCTTGAGAATTATAGAATCATCTACTTTAGATGATTTAAGCGACGTCCATCTGATTCCTGAACATAGAAAGCAATTAAATGATAAATATTGGAGAATTCTTAGATATTGGGAAAAATAATGTTAAGAGCATTTATCGCAATTGAATTAGAAAAGAAAGAGACGATAGAGAAAATTCTCTCTTTTTCTTCCCGTTTAAAGCAAAATCAACAGAAGCTTAAATTAGTAAAACCTGAAAATCTCCATATGACAGTAAAATTCTTAGGTAACATCCCTGAAACTCTAGCACCAAAGATTTATACGATTCTGCAAGAAGAAATAAATGATAGGCTTTTTGGAGGAAAAACTTTAAAATATTTCCTGAAAGGGGTAGGACAGTTTAATAAATTCTCTGTTTTGTGGATAAAACTTGTTGGAGATATAGAATTTTTACAAGTGGTTAAAGATTCCATAGAGAATTTATTATATGAAAGGTTAAAAATTGATTATGATAGAAGGAAACAGTTCAAACCTCACTTAACTATTGGTAGATTAAGAAAGGAGAAAATTAATTACAAAACCTTTGAGACATTAAAGAACTTAATTAACGAGAATAAAAATATGGAATTCGGTGAATTTAGGATAAACCAAGTCAAGTTAAAAAAGTCTGATCTGACACCTACAGGGCCAATTTATTCTGATTTGGTGTTTTAAATGCAAAAAAGGAAGGGTATTGATGCAATCGTATGGGATTTGGATGGAACTATAATTCATTTCAATATTAATTCTACTAAGGCTCGTAGGGCAACTATTAAAATTCTCATGAACTATGGGATAGATAAGAAATCTCTATCAATAAAAAAGAGCATTTTGGATAACACTAACGTCTCTAAAGAAATCTTTGAACAAATGGGATACTCTTCAGACCACATTAACAAAATTTTTAAAGAAGTCGATAAAGAAATAAGCAAAATTGAGCATAAAGCTGCTTTAGATGCAAGAAAAATAAACGGTATTGAAGCTGTTCTAATATTTGCCAAAAAAAAAAGTCTTAAGCAAGCTATCTATACATTTAATAAACAGAAGCACGCGAAAATCTCTCTTGAAAAAGTTAATTTATTAAAATATTTTGATGTTATTATTGGGAGGGATAATGTTCAAAACCCTAAACCACATCCAGAACACCTTTTAGAAATATGTGATAATCTCAATGTTGACCCAAGTGAAGTCCTTGTTATCGGAGATAATTTTAGAGATATTGAAGGGGCCATTAATGTTGGTGCTCGCTCTATCGCTGTTCTTACTAAGTTAGCTAAAATTGAAACTCTTCAGAAAGCAGATAAAATTGTAGAAGAAAAAGATATCCCTTTAAAATTGATAGAAGAAATTGAGAAACGTTTATAAATAAACAAAAAAAAATATAAAATATCCACAAAAACAAATATCAATTAACTATTTTAATAGTTATATAGTTACCACCGGTTAAATTCGTGCTGGTTAATAATTCATAATTTTCTTCATTTATTATATCCAAAAGAATTTTCTCTACTTCAATTTCTTGATTGTCACTTAAATCATTAATTTTTTCAGTAAAAATCTCCTGAAATCTATTTATTTCTTTACTATAATGTTCGTTATATTCAAATCACAAAAATTATGCAAAAATTCTCCCTCTGACTTATCTTTAGTGTGCGTAGTTCCATCAAATGTGTCAAATTTAGTTATCACTCTAATTACTTTATTAAAACAGTAAGTAAGTCGGTTAAAAATTGAGAAAAATATGCTATTTTTGATTTTTGCATAGGTTTTAACCTTGATTGAAATATTACTTTGAATAACGAAACTTTTAAACCAAATAGGAGATATTTCTATATTGAAAAGGATTGGATATGAGGTGATTATTTAAGAGTGAGTAAGTGTGAAGTGCTAATGAGAATTAAACAAAGTCGATTAGACCAAGTTTTAGATGATGAAGATTTTTTTTGGGTATTACGAAATAAATGGCGAGGAACAGATCATTGTATTGATATTGACAAAGCCTGGCATGGAATACATTACTTATTTAATCAAAAAGTGTTGGGCGGGACACCACCGGCAAAATGGGTAATATTTGGTGATAAAGAAAAAGAGATCTCTCACCTTAACGGAGGACACGGACCAGCTCATTATTTAACACACACTCAAGTCTCAAAGGTAAGTGATCATATAAAAGGCATACCGTTAAAAGAGTTAAAAAAAAGGTATGATCCTACAATATTTCAAGAGAAAAATATTTACCCCCAACATTGGGATGAAAATGAATGGAACTATTTGTTACTTCATTATAATCAGTTGAAGAATTTTTATCAGAAAGCTGCTGATAACTCGGAAAATGTATTAATGGCTATTTTTCCATAAAATTTAGGAATCTTTGCAGAAACTAGGAAAAGCCACAAAAACTTAATTATATTGCCAAGAAAATTATACAATCAGACTTCTTTAAATGATCATAAAAAAATAAAAATGAAAATGGGTTAAGCTATTTTTTTTCGTTTGCTAATAAAAACTCTAACCAATGTAAATTTGCAGTTTCTGATGCTCTTAGGCCCTCTCTCGCTAGAGAAGAAAGAATTGATAGTTTGTCTAGAAAGAAGTCAGATCTCATTGACTGCTGTATCAATTCTAAGAGTTTATTATACTCATTTCTAAAACCATTCTCCTTTTCATCAGAAAGTCCAAGAAAGTCTGCGTACTGTTCAGCTGTAAGTATTTGGACATTATCGAGATGAATATCTTCAACATTTAATTCATTTTGCTCGACTCCTAATTTTGATATAAAAGATAAAAACTTTATACGATTCTTTTAAATCAATGATTTGAAAATATTTTACTTAAATTTCTCAATTTATGACCTAACTTTTTTTAAATTATAAAAAAAT
>LAZR01000688.1_pt1 | contig 24291 bp, 15 predicted proteins | sample 329461 | NCBI WGS metagenome assembly LAZR01 (sample SAMN03002196, study PRJNA259156) | marine sediment metagenome | biome: sea floor; feature: Hydrothermal impacted sediments; material: marine sediment; isolation source: Loki non-amplified sample from Loki's castle hydrothermal vent sediment ...
AGGATTATTTCCAATCCTTTTGGTCCAGACTTTAAATTCACCGAATGGCGTCTGGATGGGTATCATTTTGATTCCACCAGTTAAAATACCTTCACGACCGGTATTATCAAAATAGTCACTTAGAGTTTTTTCTGATGGCATAATCAATCCTTGATTTTCTGTTTTTACTATTGTGTAGAATGAGTATGATGGGATATATTTAAATTTATTTATCAGATTGAACCCAATTTGGTCTGCAGAAAGATAAAAACTAGAGTTAAAACAGAGATGGATGGGAAAATATTAAAAAAGTCCGCATGTGCTCTTTGGCTTTCCCATTATATTTTTATTTTAGTTTCCATATTTTAAATAGTAATCAATCCGAAATTCAGAATACTAATGATAATAGCAAGAATTATTATTGGTGGCAACTGCTGGTATAATGTCTACTAGAATCAAAAATGTGTTTGATGGGAGAGACTGGAAATCTTTTGCAGGAAGAATAGGTCCAAAAATAACCTTTATAATGGGAATTTTATTTCTTATTGAAGGCATTACAAGAATAAGTTTAATGTTTTGGTTTTACCAAGATACTCCATTAATATTGATGTGTGGAATACTGGCTATTGCAGGAGTATTACTAGGATTAAAAGGATATAATTACGCAAGGTTTCTTTGTTTGATCGCAGGAATTCTAGCTATTGTAGGTTTAATGATTTATACCCTTAATTTTGGTTTCCGATTCGTCCTTACAATGTTCGCCATACTCCTACCTGTCGCGTATTTCCTATTTTTCTTAGATAAAATCCTGATTTTCCTTCTTATTTTTGGTGGGATTCTCAGCGCTATATCTGGAGAGAGTTTTCTAAGTTTTTATAAAGCGCGAAATGATCTTAATCCAAGTCAAGAATCAAAATTGGATATCCCCTTTTGCCCAGACTGCGGAAAGAAAGTGCTTCCAGCTAGCAAATTTTGTATAAATTGTGGAAAACGATTTAATGGATTAGATAAATCCGCTTAGCTTTAAGCCGTTTATCATCATCTCAACTAAAAAGGCAAACAAATTCTCGTTCCAAGATTTTGAAGTTGGGATAAAAGATCTACAATATTTGCGGGTTATAACGTCAATTGAGGGATTTTCATTAAACCATTCAATTAAGGAGTCCTTTACTTTAAAGTACAGATCTTCCATTTCATCTAATATTTGTCCAAAGTGTGTATCAGTCCATACACCAAAATGGGCTAATGAGATTGAGTTCAAATCTCTTCTCATGTCTCGTAATTTATCAAATGTTTTAAGAAGTTCTTGCTCATGAAAATTAGGGGGCATTAATGGGACAAAAAAGGCATCTTGAGCTAATTTTTCTATTGCCGCATCCCCAATGTATATATTTTTATTTATTTTATCAAATAAACCGATTGAATCCATTGTATGCCCAAAAAGATTTTGAACCTCTAGTTCTAATCCATTAATATCGATAATGTCACCTTCTTTTAGAGGAATAATCTCTCCTTCAAAAGGATAAACTTGATCAAATGCCTCAAACCCTTTAATCATTTTCTCCGGATGTCTTAGATTTTTTACTGCATTTTCGGAAGCTAATATTTCCACATCCACATCTTTCATTGAATTAACTAATTTCGAGAGACCTTGAGCATGATCCCAATGGGAATGCGTTAATATAAGGATATCAGGTATTAGATCCAGATTTTTAATCCTTTTTGCAAATCTTTCTGCTTCTATGGGTCCTGATGTGTCAATAAGCGCTCTCTTTTTAGTTCCCTGCAAAATATAGTACCCCATACTATACTCGGCATCACATTGAAATGAATCAAATAAATATGTATTATTATTGAACTTTCCTTCATTTAACATCCAAGGCATAATTATTACCATTTATTTTAAAATCTATATTTTCTATTTAGAATGTTTTCATAAATCCTTTCTGTGAGAAGTGTATATTTAGCGCTTCTTGGGAGATAAACATAAATAGGATTGTTTGTTTTTTTGATGTTGAATCCTATTTTTTTCATATCATATTTCTGGATTTTATAAGTACTTGTTGTGTTTAATTGAGATAAGAATCGTATGAATATGGGAATGGCATATTTAGGCAAATTATCTTGTAGCGTTTTTACAAAATTATTAAAGTCAAATTTTTCATGTTTAATAGTTGCTAATATTGATGCCATACCAACCCGTCCTTCATACCCTGGGATTTCAACTCCATAAACAGAAGCGTGGTCGATTTCTTCAAAAGATGAGATTATATCTTCAACTTCGGTGGTAGATACATTCTCTCCTTTCCAACGAAATGTATCACCAAGTCTATCAACAAATTGAGCATGGTTATATCCAATATTCCGTACTACATCACTTGCATTCATCCAAACATCACCCTTTTCAAATACATCATATAATAATTTTTTCTCTGATGCTGTTTTATCCGTATAACCAGCAAAAATATATTCAGATATTGTTTGTATAACCAATAAACCTGCTTGACCTTCTTCAACTCTTTGTAAAAAACCATTTTTACCCCTTTCAGGTTCATTATTTTCAATGTTATACTTTACAATAGCATATGGAGCAGCGTTATATCCCACAGTACAATCTAAATTAAGATAATTAACAAATGCTCCCCACATTTCAGTCATTCCGTAGTGTTCATAGACTTCTCTTATACCAAATCGTTCTTTGAATTCTTTCCATATTTCGGGTCGAAGACCATTCCCACAAATCTTGTAAACTCTATGTTTTCGATCCTCTGGAGATGGTGGTTGATTAAAAAGATAGCGACAGATTTCTCCGATATAATTAAAACATGTAGCATTAAATTTTATTATATCTTTCCAGAAATTTCGAACACTAAATCTTCGAGCAATAGCTATTGCTGATCCACCTCCAATAGCGGCTGACCATGCAATATGGATCGCGTTACTATGGAACAAGGGAAGAGATATATACATAATGTCATCAGGTATCATATGTAATATTGTTTCACTCCAGGCATCTATGGAGGTTACCGTATACATATTCCGAATATGTACTGCTTTTGGAAGTCCTGTTGTTCCAGAAGTAAAAATATAAATATGGGTATCTTTCCCCTTTATTTCTGTTTTAATTGATGGATTTTCTTTACTTTCATCGTCAATCTCTTTTTTAAGATCAACAAAATCTTCTGGTATATCAATTTTACCCTTATCCTTCAAAAAATAGAGTTTTTCCTTCCCAGTTAAGCCCAATTCTGATTTTATTTCTTCAAAAGGTTTTATAAGTTCTTCTCCAATGATATAGATTTTTACTGGATTTAGTTTTAAGCTATGCTGTAATATTGAAGATCTTTGTCTTGTATTAATTAAAGCTCCTATAGTCCCAATTTTTGACATTGCTCCAATTAAAAACAACAATTCAGGTCTGTTTTCCACGAAAATATTAATTGCTTCTCCTTTAGTAACACCTAAAGAAAGAAGATAATTAGCATACTGATTAACATTCTCGTTGAATTCTTTATATGTATACATGACATCTTCATAATAAATCGCGGGATTACTAGAATATTGTTCTGCATTATATTCTAGACGCTTACCAAGAGAGATAGAATCATCTGGTCCAACTTTCTTATTTTTTTTTGCAGCATTTAAGAAATCACATAATCTCCAGTATACAGATAAGAGACCAAATATGACATCTCTATATTTTAACACATACAATGATTTGTTTTCTTTTTCAGGTTCAATTGGTCCCAGCCACTGGGAAAAAAACTTTTTTAAATACCGTATCATAAATGTGTTTTCTACTCTGGATAATAATTCATCCTTACCCTTCTCCGTAGCTTTAAAATAGTGGTCGTTATTTTTTTTATATTCTTCAATGAATCCATAATTCTTTAACTTACTAACCCAATCACGAAATAACTCCTCATCCATCCTATGAATAATAGATTTACTAAGGTCATTAACAAGCTCGTTAAGTTTGTGAGGTCCAAAAACAGCTAATGTAAAAAGAAGAGCATCATCATATTTACCTCTTTTTAACCTTATTAAAAATTTTTTAGGAAGTTTATCAGGTATAGTATTTATACTCATTTGATTGTTTAAACCCTATTAATCTTTAGAAAATTTAATTAAGATTACATCTAATTTAATATGCCTATTTATGTAAATTGCTTATAAATTTAAGACTTTACTAAGATTATGATTTAGGTTTATAAATTGTTGCGGTGATAATTGAGTTGTAATAATTTAGAACTCTTACGATTTTTTTAACCAATATGGAATTTTCACTGATTTTAACTCACCATAATCTAGAAGTAAAATTTGATCCTCTTCTATTGTGAATGCAAATCCACCTAGAAATTTCACCCATTTGTCTGGTTTAATCGTAAACCATCCAAATCTAAGAGCCAATACATTAAAGTCATGAGTTACGAAAATATTTAACCCATTTTCAGGAGAAGTTTTAACTTGATCCAGAAAAATATGAGCAGTTGATTGACAATACTCGATGAACGGTTTCCAATAAATAGGATTATAATAACCAACTACCCATCTATAAAATGAGTCAAGCACAGGAGTGTTATTAAAAGTTTTGAAATAAAACTCCCTGTCAGTAATTCCAATATCTACAAGAGATGTAAGTACACCCTTTAATTCACTTACTCCGCCAATGTTGTTGAATCCCTCTTGTATATCTTGAGCTGTTTCTTCGCATCGCCATATAATGCTGTGTAAAATTCTTATAGGTCTGCTACTAGGTAAATTTTCACCAAATTTCTTTGCAATTGCATGACCTTGGGGAGTTAATCTTAATTTTTGACCTCCCTCTAATGCTTTTGGTTCATTTCGGTGGGAATGTCTTAGAATTAAGATTATTTTAGAATTATCAGGGAACTTCTTAAGCCCAGCAACGATCTGACGTGCTTCATTTGTCCATTCACCTTCTTTCCATATTTTTTCAGTATCCATTTTTATGAAAATAATTCTTTGTTTTAGAAAATTTTCTATTTTATCATAACTCAATTGGATTTTTTAGTTAAAAATAGTAATTTTTTTCCTAAATCCAAATTGGGTGTTTTTAGATAGCGCAGCTAGTTCCTTTGAATTAATTTTACCACAATATTACCGCTATTTTTACGAGTATCAAAGCAAGCAAATGCAGGACCCTTCTTAGGTTTACCGCTGAGTACTACGGGCATACCTCTATGTATCATGATTGCAGCTTCTTTCTCTAAATCGGCTACTGTAAAGGCCATTTCAGCAACACCTTCACCCCTACTATCAAGAGATTCCTGATAGATTGAAGTTCCTTCAAGGGGTTGAATAAACTCAAAAGCTACTGAACTCACCAGACCAGTTCTAGCTCTCGTCTTGAAACTCAATTCCATTATTTCACTGGATACATTAATTGGGTCAAGCAAGTTGCTATCAAGGTTAGTTTCGTCTTGAAAATCAATAATGTCCAGCATCTCGTAGTATTCAACCACTTTATCAAGATTCCTTACACCAATGCCAATTCCTTGGAATTTCCAATTTTTTAGATTTGGATGCGAACGATTATGATCCATCCATGCTTTTTCATGCTTGCGTAAAGGAGGTCTGAATGAGATATCCACGTTTCCATACTTACGAGTGTCAATATGATTTTCCATAATAAGATCACCTTGCATGACATTCGACATTTCCGCGCAACCTTTTTCCAGCAGGTTTTTTGTCTCTGCGTTGATATCTGGGACGTTGAAACAAATATGGGTAATACCCTCAAATTGGATATCCCTTTTTTGCCCAATCTCAAGTAGTAGATCCCCAACTTGGCAGTCTTTATCTACAAATTTATACATCTCTTCTCTTCCTCGTTTGGATTCCACTTTCATTGGTTTTTCCGGTCCTGTGCCCCCATTTGTCACTGGAACTTTATCATTTTTGTAGAATTTAGGGATTTCATCCTCCTCCCAATATGGGGGGTTCTTCTGGTAATCCAGCCCCATTACTTGAGGACCAACACTCACCCCCATTCTTGTATTTTGATAATAATGCAAAGTGTTATTCCAGTCCCTAATAACAAGACAAACATGACCTAATTCCCAGTTATTTTTCAACATTTTTTACTATACCTTAGTATGATTTATTATTATTTGTTTAATTTTACCTACAGAATCAAATGAAGAATATAAAAAAAAGGTTTTATTTCTGGATCGGGTACTAACAAATAATTGATATTTTTAGACTAAAATAACAGCATTTTAATTTTTTTATTTTTTATTTAAAGTAAGATTTATATTTTTACAAAATGATCTTAGGTCTAGATTATGGTTATTAAAGAAGAATTTGAGAAATCATCGATTGAGGTATTGCACAGGGATAAGGCAAGGATAGCTAGTGTTGTGACTATAGAAACGACACCTAGAATAGAAAAGCTTAGGAACATGTATCTGGAACGGAGATACTCTGTTTCAATTGAAAAAATGCGTATAGAGACAAGATCAATGAAGGAAACAGAAGGTGAGCCTATAGAAATAAGGAGAGCGAAAGTTTTTGCAGCCTATGCCAGGGAACTACCAATTGGTATATTTCCAGACGAGTTGATTGTGGGTTGCGCAGGGAATAATCCAAGATGTCGTTATATTGACCCTGAAGAGCTTGAACGTATTGATGCAGGTGTAGAAGTGGATCATTATTTTAAAAACTATAATAAGAGCCTTATTGATGAAGACCGAAAAATATTGAAAGAAGAACTCATACCGTATTGGAAAGGGGAAGGAGATTGGGAGAAAACTCGACACGGTCGTAATTATCGACTCATTCCACCAGAGATGTTTAACCTTATGGTTGAGGATCCTGAAGAGATTCCTCCGAAAATGTCGTTGATTTACACACCTGGGCGTGGTTTAGTCGAGGGTTGGCAAATTGGGCATAATTCGATTGGTTATAATAAGGTGTTGAAAAAAGGGTTTCTAGGGGTAAAGAGAGATGCTAAAGAGAGGTTAGCGAGACTTGACCTTACTAATCATGATGAACTTAAAAAGGCTTCCTTTCTTCAGGGTGTGATTCTTGCTATGGAGGCAGCAAGCGAGATAGGGAAAAGATTTGCAGCAAGAGCAAGAAAATTGGCAGAAAATGTGAAAGACACCAAAAGGAGAGAAGAACTGTTGAAGATAGCTGATGTTTGCGATTGGGTACCAGCAAATCCTGCAAGATCATTCCGTGAAGCACTGCAATCAGTTTATTTTGCTAGAATGTTGGTAATGTGGGAAACATCCCATTGTGTCTCACACTCGGTAGGGAGAATCGAGCAATTCCTAAATAACTATTATGAGACAGACATTAAGGAAGGAAAATTAACTCAAGAAGAAACTCAAGAGTTAATCGATTGTTTTCTTATTAAACTTAGCCATTCGGGTCACGGTGACCACGTCGGTGTGGGTGGTGTCAAATCGAATGGACAAGATGCCACTAATGACCTTTCATACATGATTCTTGAAGGTATGGCACATGTGAGATTAGTAGAGCCCTTTATAAGCGTAATGGTACATAGTAAAACTCCTGACAGTCTACTAATAAAGGCTTGTCAGCTGTTATCGCTTGGGACTGGTCATCCGGTGTTTATCAATAATGATGTACAAGTTATGCAGATGCTAGCACGAGCAATACCTTTGGAGCACGCCAGGACAGTCTCACAGGTTGGATGCTACGAGCCGGTAATAGCAGGCTATGATGCTGGTGATCTTCCAGCTGGTTTTATGAACCTAGCCTCAATAATGGAGCTTGTAATGTCCAATGGATGGAATCACTATTATCAGAAAATAATGGGGTTGGAGACCGGTGACCCCCGACAATTCAAATCTTTTGAAGAACTGCAGGAAGCGTTTCGAAGTCAAGTGGCTTGGTTGGTAAAGGATATAATGTTAGTTGAAAAAATCGTAGAGCAAACCCTTGTAGAATTATGCCCTACACCCTACGAATCGGCACTCATAGAAGACTGTATAGAAAAAGGGTTAAGTAGGGAAGCAGGCGGGGCTCGTTATAATTTTGCTCCAATGGTAATCGGGACTGGAGCCGTTGATGTGGGAAATTCCTTAGCAGCTGTTAAAAAGCTTGTATTCGAGAAGGGGAAGATCACTATGGACCAATTGTGCAATGCTTTGGATAAGAATTTTGAAGGGTATGATAATCTACTCCAGTTATTGTCGAAGGAACCCAAATTTGGAAATGATGACGACTATGTCGATGAGCAAGTAGCCTGGGTAAGCCATGTGTTCGCTGAGGAGGTAAAAAAGTTCAAGAATCCCCGTGGTGGTTTTGGTACTACGATTGGAGCACCCATGCAAATGTATGTATATGCGGGTTTAGCGACAGGTGCACTCCCCTCAGGAAGATTGGCTGGGGAGCCGTTATCAGATGCTTGGTCGCCTTGTGCCGGAACTGACTTGAACGGTCCGACGTCAGTTTTTAAATCTCATGGAAAAATTGACCATGTTGAACTACTTTGCGGTGTAACACTCAATATAAGGTTGGATCCTGAGATTTTTAAAGGTGAAGATGGTATAAAAAGGTGTATGGACATGATAAGGACATTTGTTGATCAAAAAATATTTCAAGTTCAGATTAACGTTATTTCCTCAGAGACACTGAGGGCTGCTCAGAAGGAGCCTCATCAATACCGAGACGTTATAGTAAAGGTAGCAGGATACAGTGACTATTTTGTAACCCTTCCCAAGGAACTTCAGGACGGTATTATAGCCAGGACAGAACATAAATTATAATAATTGGATTTTCCTTTTACTTAATATAAAACAAAATTTTATAAAAATAACTTATTTTTATATAAAAACTCATAGGTGAACCAAATGGGAGTATTAGATGGAAAAGTAGCTATAGTAACTGGTGGTTCCAGAGGTATGGGTAAATCTATCGCTCTAACCTATGCCGAAGCAGGTGCAAATGTTGTAATTGCGAGTCGTACACAAAAATATATAGATAGAGTTGCTGATAAAATTAAAGCACTTGGGAGGGAGTCTCTTGCAATTGCCACTGATGTTTGTATTCCAGAACAAGTAGACAATATGGTCAAACAAACAGTAGATTATTTCGGACGGCTTGATATAATGATCAACAACGCTGGTCGCGGGATCGCGACTCAACCACAAGAGATTTCTATCAAAGAATGGAATGATATCATTGCTCTCAATCTCACTGGTGTGTTTCTTGGCTGTATCGCTGCTGGTAAGGTAATGATTGAGCAGAAACATGGTAAGATTATCAATATTGCTTCAACAGCTGGAGTTAAAGGTTCTCCAGGAATGATTCATTATTCAGTAGCAAAAGCAGGTGTCATCATGTTAACCAATAATTTAGCTGCATCATGGGCGGAACATAACATTAATGTGAATTGTATTGCTCCTGGGTTGACAGCTACCGAAGGAGTAAAAAAGTGGGGAATATTACCTCCTGATAAAAATAAAGATGGTACACCAGTACCTCGATTATTACGTCCTCCTGTTCCCAAAAATATTGCAGATTTGGCTCTATTTCTTGGTTCATCAGCATCTGATCATATAACCGGTGAACTTCTAATTATAAGAGGTCATTTTCCATGGGACCGTTGACTTCAATAGTCCCAGAAAACATATTTTTCCAACGTAAGTGTTATTAGAAAAAACACCGATTAAATATTGGTTAGTAGTCTACCTAGAAAAAATAATTAGACTTTGGATTTAAAAGTATGTGAAAGTTAACCTCATAATATTTGAAGAACTTTCTAATTCCTCCCAAATTTCATGAAATTCGGAACGGAAAGGTAAATTCAGTGTCTGATTTTGATGAAAATTCCTTTGAACCATTAAGAAATTTAATGTCCCTCGAGCCTACTTTTCCATGGTTCAGGAAGTTCAGTGGTGCTATCAAGTCTGAGTACAAGACGTGGTTCTAATAATTCATGAGTCAAATTAGTTTCTTTCATAAATTCAACAAGTTTTTGGTGAAGGTCCTGCGCTATGGTTGTATGCTCATTAATAACATTTTTCTGTTGTTTAGGGTCTGATGGTAGATGATAAAGCCAGGATTGTCCTGGTTCAATACTATACAAAAGGCTCCATTCGTTTGTGGTTATTGTAGTATCCGAACCCGCTGATTCACGTTGTAGACCATCGACAGATCGCATAATGGTCCCAGCATTAGAAATTGGTTGCGTGCTAATTACAAACTCTCTCCCTTTTAAATTTTTATCCTTTATCATTGGTACAAGTGAATGTCCCTCGACTATAGTTGGTATCTCTATGCTCATCAAATCAAGAACTGTAGGCATGAGATCTATTGCAGAAGTTAAACCCTCTTGAACACCTGGATCTGTTTTAGGTATACGTATTATTAGGGGACAACTTATTGTCTCCTCCCAAAGGGGAGAGCGAATCCATTTATGAATGGATCTGAACTTATATGGGATTTTTTTTGATTTTAGAGACATCTGTTTACCGAAGAGTCCACCATGTTCACCGAAATAAAAACCATGATCTGAGGTGAAGATGATAGCTGTATTATTCATTAATCCCATATTCTCGACCAGTCTAAGGAAATGACCCATCCATGTATCAACCATAGTAATTTCACCACAATAACAAGCATGGGCTTTATGAACAGCATCTTCAGACATATCTCTTACATCTTGCCAGTAGCTATAGGTGGGATTTACGATCTCTCCGTCATAATCCTTCATGTATAACTTGGTATAGTAAGGTGGAGCGTTCCATGGTTCATGTGGATCCCACATATCGATATATAGGAAGAACTTCTCCTGATGGTGTTTTTCAAGCCATTGACTCGCACGAGTGATTGTTCTTGGTGCATATCGATCAGCCTCATGTCGCCAATCAGCGCGTGTATCATCTCCTAGACCCTGAGACCAATAATCTTGTCCTTCAATTTCGATGAAAGTGCGAAATCCTTGGTCATAATTCATATTATTTCGTAAAAAGAAAGGAGTATCGACCACCGCAGCTGTGTGGATGTAATTTCGTCTTAAGATATTAGGGAGTAGGGTTAACTCTCTTGCCAATGGTTCCCATCTCATAAATACTCCACTTAAGCGTCCTGTAAAGAAATCGGCACGATTTGGCATAGTAGGAAAACTTCCAGCATAGTGACGTTTAAAACGTACTGATTTTGCAGCAAAAGCATCTAATGCTGGCGTACGGATCCACTCATTACCATAACAACCAAGATGGTCTCGTCGAAACGTATCAGAAACAAGCCAGATTACATTCAATAAAATTCACTTTTTCTATAATTATAATCATTATATTCTAGAAAATTACATAAAGATAAGTGCTAAGACTTATAAACCTTTAAGATTTGATGATAAGCATCTTCTAAATTTACTTTTCCTCATTTGCTATTAATCCTTTCTATAAATTCATAACTCAACAATAATAAGGAGAATAAACATAATTATTGTATCGATCAAATTACTCTATTTTTTAAATATTTTATATTCTATTTTGGAGTAAGATGGTAATAAATTTAACTTTACAAAATTTCTTAAAAAGATTGACCAAATCTAATTAGAGTATTTCTAATAATACTATATGAACTCAATCATTTGAAAGATTATAAATAAAGAAACATTCATAAATGCAAGAAATTTTAACTGTTAAAATTGAGTAAGTGATGAGTACTAATACTGTTAGAACAATCTGTTTTGAATGTCATTCACGTTGTGGTGTCCTTCTCGAAGTAGAAGACGGAAAGATAGTTGGGATAAAAGGAGACAAGGATCATCCCATAAGTCACGGATATATGTGCCCGAAAGGAATGGCATGCATGGAAATTGTTTACCATCCTGAACGTCTCACTAAACCTTTAATACGGGTAGGGGAGAAGGGAGAAGGAAAGTTTGAAGAGGTATCTTGGGATAAAGCTCTTGACGTTATTGCCAAAAAACTTCTCGAAATCCGCGAAAAATGGGGAGCTGAGTCCATTGTATTTGGTCAAGGAACAACAAGGGGTATGCCTCCTTGGATTTACAGATTTATGGGGCTTTTTGGGACACCTAACTTTATGTCAGCAGGTCACATGAGCGGCGCTCCTATTGCTCTCGCTAGTTCTATCACCGCTGGTTTTGGATTGGGGGATCCTGACTATGGTAATAGTAAATGCATAGTATTATGGGCTCACAACCCTATGAATTCATATCCAGGAATTTATAATTATTTCCTAAGAAAAGGATTAAATGATGGAGCAAAACTTATTGTCGTTGATCCAAGAGGTACATCTTATGCACGTAAAGCAGATCACTGGCTCCAAATTAGACCTGGAACTGATGTAGCATTGACTTTATGTTTTATAAATATAATCATTGAAAATGAGCTATATGATAAAGAATTTGTTGAAAAATGGACGGAAGGATTTGATCAGTTAAAAAAATGTGCATCAGAATTTACCTTGGATCGAGTTTCTGAGATTACTTGGCTTTCCCCTGAAGAGATTAAAGCAGCAGCGATTACATATGCTACAACTAAGCCTGCAGTAATCGGAGTGGGCATGGGAGGAGCCTGTCAATCCATTAATACCTTCGATTTAGCTCGGACGTTAACTATATTAACAGCAATCACAGGAAACTTGGATGTTAAAGGAGGAAATATATCTCATGTACCTCCAACTAAAGCTCGGAGTTGTTATGGGGGTGATTTTCAATATGAAAACACTTTATCACGAGAACAAGCGAAGAAAAAAATAGGTCGTGATAAATATCCAGGAATACGGTTTTTAGGAATGTCAGTGACTCCTGAATTAATATGGGATGCGATTCTTAAGGAGGATCCATATCCCGTTAAAGCTATCGGATTATTTGGTACTAATCCCATGTGTGCTTATGCTAACTCTAAACATGTCAAGGAAGCTATTAATGCTTTAACCTTTCTATTTTCAGTTGATTATTTCCATAACCCAACCACTAGAATGGCTGATGTGGTTCTCCCTGCAGCACATTGGACTGAACGTGATGATGTTGAAGATGTAATGATGAAAAACCATGTATTCTGCCAAGTAAAAGCTGTAGAACCCGTTCCAGAATGTCGTTGTGAAAAGGAAATTTTGATCGACCTCGCCAAGAGAATAGGTCTTGATGGTTATTGGAAAACGCTCGAAGAATCTCTAGATTATCGCTTGGAACCTATTGGGATGACCTTTGAGGAGTTTAAAAAGGTCGGAAAATATTCTCTTCCCATGAGATACAAAACTTATGAAAAAAGGGGTAGGTTCAATACACCATCAGGGAAAGTAGGTCTTTGTCCTAAATATTTTGAAGAATGGGATTTAAATCCAATACCAGTTTATAGGGAACCACCAGAAAGTCCCGTTAGCAGCCCTGATTTATGGAAGGAATACCCCCTTATATTAACAACCGGAAGGAGAATCTTATCATACTATCATTCCTCTCTTCGAAATATTCCATCACTTAGGAAAAATGCTCCAGATCCGGAACTTGAAATACATCCTGATACATGTAAGAGCCTTGGAGTTGAAAACGGAGAATGGGTTCATTTGGTATCACCAAGAGGTAAAGTCGAAATTAAAGTTAAGTATTTTGAGCATACTCATCCAAAAATTGTACACACACCTCACGGGTTCTGGTATGGGAGAGAAGATGGGTGGGAAAAATTAAATATTAATCAAATCACTGACAATGGTCCTAAGGATCCAGTTGTAGCTTCAGTTTCTACAAAAGCATTACTGTGTCGGATCGAAAAGATGTAAAAGACTTCTTTTAATGCAAATCTTACTTTTTTTTTACAGATCAAATTGAGATTATGTCTGTTGGTTAAGAAAGTGAGCTGAAAGCATTGGTAGTCTACAATCCGTATACCTTTCGAGAAATTATAGTATCTTGAACCTTCTTAGGCAGCTCAACAAAGCGAGCCACATACCCAGCTACCCTCACCATTAAGTCTTTGTATTTAGTTGGTTCTTTCTGAGCAGCTTTCAACGTATCTGAGGAAATTACATTAAACTGGACATGATGTATCTTCTGGTCGACAAAGGTTCGAATTAGATCTGCCATCATTTTGAAACCATATTTATCCTTGAAAATCGCCGGATCCAGCCTTACATTGAATGATATTCCAGCGAAAACCTCGGCGTTGTCGATTTTACCTACGGACTTGAAAATAGATGTGAGACCACTAACATCGCTACCTTGAGTGGGAGCGATTGAATCTGACAGCGGTTCTTCGGCTAATCTCCCAGAAGGGAGCGCCCCTATTGCCCAACCAGCCCTAACGTAGCTACTGAGAGGGATGTGTACAGGTATTTTGTGACCGCCACGTGTATTTTTATGCTTTATCGCCTCCTGAGAGAAGGTGTGCATTACCCATGCTGTTTGTTCATCGGTATTATCATCGTCGTTTCCAAACTTGGGTACTTTTAACAACATTTGGCGTAGGTCGTTATAACTTTCAAAATTCTTCTCTAGAGCGTCGCATAAATCATTCATAGTAATTTTTTTTTCCTCAAAAACAAGCTTCTTAATGGCGGTCAAGGAATCACCAACATCAGGAGCACCAATTCCCCCGAAGAAAGGACCGAAATTATAACGGGCCCCACCTTCTTCCCTACATATCCCTTTTTCAATACAGTCCTCTATAAGTGCTGATTGGTAAACAGTCGGATCGAACTCAGCCAATAGCCTCTCACCAATGTTCGTGGCTATTGTTTCTTTTTCAAATGCCCATGCTAGTTGCTTTTTATATGCCGCCTGCAGTTCTTCAAAGGATTTGAATTTCCGGGGATCCCCTGTTTGCACTCCTTTTAATCCCTCGAGAAATCCCTTCTTACCATTAGTTAGCACTGCTTCTAAGATTCCCGGGAGTGATTGGATATAAACAGAGGTGCAATACCCAGAATCCATACCGGTCAGAGATGGCTCAGCGCAACCCATTGCACTAGCCTTTCTGGCATGCTCTAAGGTAACCGCTGATTCGCCACCTAAAATCCCTCGACCAAGGAGGTTAAGAACGATAATATCATTATTGAGAAATTCTGGATGACCCGTCCCTAGCGCACAGAGTTGACAGGCTTTAATCAGGAGGTCCTCAGGTGTTCTACTATGAACCAAGACACCTAAGTCAGGCTCTACTAGCCTGGTATGCATCATGGCTTCGAGAAACATATATGACAACTCATTAGTAGCATCAGTCCCATCTGCTCTGAGACCACCTACATCAATATGCTGAGCAATCCCGGCAGTATCCGTTAGAAGATATCCACTTAGGCCGTTTAAACTATAAAGAAACCATGAAGGTCTTAGAAAGAAACAATCAATGAGTTCCTGCACCTTCTCTTTGGTTATTCTCTCTTCTCTTATATCAGCTTCAAAGTAAGGGTATAGATACTGGTCCATTCTCCCTGGACTAATGGAAGCGGCATCACGGCATTCCCACCAATGGAGAATATGGGAGAACCAGATTGATTGTATTGCTTCGTAGAATGTTCTTGCCGGATTTGCTGGTACCCAATTGCACACTTCAGCTATTTTGAGTAATTCCGCCTTCCTTTTAGTATCAACTTCCTCCTCGGCCAGTTCCCTTGCCCTGGTAGCAAATCTTTTTCCTATCTCGGCTGCTGCCTCCATAGCCATAATTACGCCCTTAAGGAAAGGAGTCTTTTTCACATCTTCAGGATTGGTTAGATCTATCCTACTCAGTCTTTCTTCAGCATCCTTCTTTATTCCCAGAAATCCCTTTTTCAGCACTTTCTCATTATTGGGGATAAAGTGGCCAATATGCCATGGTGCCATAGATTGCATAGAATACCATAATTCAGGAGGAAAATCAAGAGGAACCGGATCGTAATGAATGGAGCTAATTCTTGATTTTTCCCAATTTCCTTGTCCCCTCCAGTAGGGAATAAGTTCCTCTCGTAATTCCCGCTTCTGTTCTTCGGTAATGAAAATTGGATTGCGGTCCCTACTGCTAATAAGATCTAAATTATTCTCTAGCATGGGGTCACACTTCACAGGAAGCGGGCAATTGTTAGGTATAGGATCATACCAACCTACTATAAGTTCATCAGGAAAGATTTCAATCGGTAACTCCCTCACAATGGCTGCAAAGAACTTCGCTCTGCGGGTTACCATAGGTTCGCCTTCTGTTTCCTTCATGACCCTTACTTCTATACGATCTCTATCAATTGTGTACACAAGCTTCCGGTCAATATAGCGTTGCCTCTGCCTCTCCACTCTTTGAGTTGGTTGTACAGTCAACACCCTATCTAACAGAGTTTCTCTTTTCTCTATAATCTGCACCATTTTATGAAACCTATTTTCTATATTCTTTGATATGATATAATAAATTTCTATTATATTATATAAGGTTTAGAAATTTTTAAATTTATATTTGTAAGATTTTTCCTATTAATACCTAATTTGGATTCAATCGCTCATATGATATTATTGTTACGTCCGATAAGTTACTCCATAGTCATATGATGAAGTTTTGAACCTTAAAAAAAAAAATTATAAATCCTGAACATGAAAGTTCAGTTAAAAGCAGGTAGAATCTCTTCTTGAATTTGCTTGAACAGCTCTGGATCCGATTTTATGCCACTAAATATGATTTCTTCGGCACCAGCATCAATATATTTTTGAACCCGGTCAATTATAAATGGTATCGTACCATATAAATACCAGTCTCCACGATGCTTTCGAAGTTGGACAGCTTCTTTCTCATCTTTCTCAATTCGTAATGGAATCACCATTGTTTTCTTGATTTCAGAGGTATCACGGCCAAATTCTTCACAATGGCGCTCAATCACTTCCAACTTATGTTTAAACATTTCCGGAGATCCGGGCTTATTAATATCTATATTAGCAATATCACCGAATCGAACGAGTGTACGCAATGTCCTTTTCTCTCCATTTCCGCCAACCATGATTGGGATATGCGGTTTCTGTGTACAAGGAGGCGAAAAATAAGCTTTCTTAAGCTTGTAATATTGACCATTATAATCGATTGGACCATCAGCGGTAAAAAGCATCTTGATCAGCTCTACTGCCTCTTCTAGACGGTCACATCTTTCCTTAACACCTGGAAAATCCCAACCGAATGCCTCGTGCTCTCGCTTATACCAAGAAGCACCAATACCAAGGATAAGCCGACCGTTGGAAATTTGGTCCACAGTGGAAGCCATTTTAGCAAGTAGTGCAGGATTACGATATGTATTGCCTGTTACAAGTATGCCTAATCGCACTCGCTCTGTAACAGCAGCAGTAGCTGTGATCAAGGACCAGCTCTCCAAAGCAGATTCAGATTCCAGATTTGCCCTTGGATAGGGTGGTAGGAAATGATCTGAGAACCAGAGACTACTCCACGGTCCTGCATCTATATACTTAATTGCTGAGAGAGATTCTTCCCATGTAGTAAAATAATTTAGTAATTGGGTTCCAAATTGCATGCAAATTCCTCTTTTATATCTAATTTGTCTTTACGTAAATTATAAAATGAAATGTTAAGTTGATTATTAAATTTTTTATTAAGGCTTTAGATAAAGCAGCATGAACAGGTAAATAAAGAAATTTCTTTATAACTTACTTAATTGTTGTAGTTTTTTTGTAGCGTACAAAGGCTATTCTTTATAGAAATCTATTTCTTCTTTTCTTACACAAGCTTTCCAGATCTCGTAGGATTCTCATGTTATAAGTGAAGCCTTATGTCGTTTGAATTGGCATCCACTCTCCTCATCGTCTAACCAGCATAAGCTAATAGGTTGATCACTCATTTTTATTTCTCCAAATAAATTATAAATAAATGAAGCTAGTTCTTGATTATTAGGAATATATTTTTCTTGGATTTCTAGCAGTGTCTTTGGGTCTGGATAGTACCATTCTCCTTGAATTTTATATTTTTTCAACAACTCCTTTATCTCTTTTTCAATATCTTCTTCAAAAACACAAACCATATCCAATTCTGTACTATTGCTTAGTTGAATCGTTTTCAAACGTTTGAATGGATTTTTAGATCTTCCTACTTTTATTATACGATATTTCTTATCTGTAATAATATATGTTTTTTCATTCATATTCAACACTCTTATTTAACTATTTTAATAATTAAAATAATTACTTAGAGCTTACTAAATTACATTTTTTGACGGTGGTACCGGGACTATTAAGCTTATTCAAGATGAAGCAAGTGTTAAATAAACATTGTTCATTAAAGCAAAATTTATATTGATAGATTAGTTTAATCAATAAATTTTAAAAAAATTGAGATAATTATGAAGAATAAACTAGAAAAGCTATTATTTACCTGCATAATCTCATTGGTTTTAATCTCTTCATTTTCTCTAGCATCTTTATCAATGAGGGGAATTAGCGAAAGTGTTGACAGTACTCCATTTTCCGTCTCTAACTTATCAACTCAAGATATATTTTGGCCATCAAATTCAAGTGATTGGACAGAAGTAGCTCCTGAAACTCAAGGATTAGATTCCGATAAGATTTCTGAAATGTTTGAATTTATTGAAGATGGTTCACATGATATCCATAGTGTTATCATAGTACGCAACGGGTATCTGTTAACCGAAGAATACCTGTATAATTCCACACTTCTTAATACTAAATCGTATTTTGGAGGTGAAAAAATCCATATGCAACAGTCAACTACTAAAAGCTTAATAAGTATTTTGATTGGAATCGCTCTCCAAGAAGGCTTCTTGGACAACCTAAATCAGACCCTATATGAATTTTTTGTGAACATTTGGGATTCTAATTTTACAGACAGCGAACTAAAGAAGAATATAACAATAGAACAATTATTAACAATGAATTCCGGATTTGGCGAAAGTCCTTCGTATTTCCTTATTAGTGCTGATAGCATTAAATTCGCGCTTCAACTTATATCATTAGAGTTTACTCCGGGGGAAGCGGGAGAATATTTATATAGCAATGATGGAGTTAATCTCTTATCAGGTATAATTACCAATGTAACCGGTAAAAGCACTGAAGAATTCGCACAAGAATATTTATTTACGCCTTTGGGAATTTCAGAAGATGAATACTATTGGTGGCATGATGATAAAGGCATTAGCTATGGGGGATATGGATTTGATTGTTCACCGAAGGTACAAGCGAAATTAGGAATACTAAGTCTGAACAATGGTACTTGGAACGGAACACAAATAGCAAATAAAGATTATATGAAAGACGCAACAACAACCCAAATTAGTACACCTTGGGTTAATTATGGATATTTATTTTGGACTAATGGTCCTTTTGAGGGATATATGATGATTGGAGCTGGAGGACAGTTTATCTATGTTATACCAAAATACAATATTACCGTTGGTTTTACTGGGGATAATGAAATGAGTTATGATTTTCTTTTAAGAAATTTTATTGTCCAATTTGCCGAGGATAACGCACCAGATTGGGATCAAATACCTGAAGATCAACTAGTACGAGAAGGGGATTCCTTTTTTTATGATGTAAATGCTTCTGATACTTCTGGTGTAGAATTTTCGATTAATGATACCGTAAATTTTAACATCACCTCCGAAGGAATAATAACAAATTCGACAAGCCTTTTCGTAGCTGTTTATCCCCTAGAAATAAGATCCTACAATCCCTTTAATAACAGTATAACGGCCACGATAAATATAAGAGTTGAATCTATATCCAGTAGTAATGGGATACCTGGATTTGATTTCAATATGATACTAATCATGATTTTATGCACTTCTGTTGTATTAATATCTAGGAGGAAAAAAGACTCTAAGAATCAGTAAAATCTCTATTTTTTTTCAGTATTTTTTTTTCATATAGAATTATTGATTATATAAAGCAAAAATAAAGGGAAATTAACCAAGTTATAAAAAAGTGAATTTATCTACTAATAAATTCTGAAATTATCTTCCTATTTACATTTAAATTAAAGAATCTATTAAGTGAGATTAATTCATAGGATATAACAAAATTGGACGTTCGGCTAATTTTATTTTTTTAGTATCGAAGAATGTTAGATTTAAATATTATGCGATGATTAATAATAAACAATATCTTGTTAAAAAAAAAAACAACTAAGTGATATTTGGAAATGAAAAAAACAAATTTAGTATGTGTTATTGGAATTGGTTTACTTACGTTCCTCCCATTTATAGGAGTTGCTGTTGCAGAACCACCATGTTGGGTAGGGATCCAAGTTGGTGATACATATATATGGGAATATGATATGGACTGGACTGCTAGGGATGGAGCATGGACGACTGACGGTGTAAGCCTACTGATATTTGCGAATATGAATAGTGCTTGGATGGGCTGGGTAGATGATGGCGAGATGGCGTACCTTCACCCAGGGAATATGAGTCATGAGGTTACAGTTGTTGATGATTTAGCATCGGATGTTGAATATTCAACTGGTTATATGAGTGTGTTATATACTAGTGCGGTTCGCTATGCGTCCGCGGCTTGGACCGGTGATTGGGCTGATAAAGACACAGGAATAAATCTTTGGAATGGTATTATATTGGAGGAGGAATCTGACTTTGTAGATTATCATAATGGATTAGCGGATTTCTTTTCTATTTATGGGTTTAGTTATCAAACAAAGAGTCTTATTGCGTCTACTGATTTGGATTGGGGCGAAGTAGCAACATTGGCTAATGCCAATCTTACTGATGCAACAGTAACAGTGGTAACTGATTCAGCTTCAGAGGAAATCGGATTTAAAATAACTGTCGCTGCCGCCGCGTGGACAACAAATACTCTAGCCCTTGAATTAGAAGTAACCTATGATGAAGCTGGGTTATTAGATGTATGGGATATAGCTTACGGTGGTGATAGCGTATTAACGGTAACCCAGTTAGCTGGTAGAACAGGATATACCCCATGCCCACCAGCAGCACCAGCTATTCCAGGATTTGAACTTCCAATTGTAATCGGAATTACAGCTGTATCGATTATTAGTTTGATACTAATTAAAAAAATTAAGAATAGATAAAAAATATAATTTAAAATAACTTTTTTTTTCTTTTTTTATTTCATCTTTAGTCTATAATTATATTATTTTTTAAGACTGTTTAATATTATGCTTGAAGAATTTCTTGAAAAATGACTTTTAGAGCAAACTGTATTTTTGTTGCATTCTGCGTATAAATGTACCACCTTCTTTTATTAAAAGGTCTCCACTTGGAGCAAGCTGACGCCAAATTGAAATTAAAATATAAAATGTTAAATGGATATAAATAAATCTACATACAGTATTATTCAGTTTCTTCTATGACATCAAATCCAGTTGGGGGATTGACACACCAGATATAATGACCTTCTTCGATTTTTATTTTATGAGGTAGCTCAAATTCACATTCGGGTGTTCTATTATCTGATACACATCGGGGATTAAAAGCACATCCGGGTGGGGGAGCAATTGGGCTCGGAACTTCACCTTCTAGAACATATTTAACATCTTGATCAAAAGGATCTATTTCAGAGTGACTCTTTAGGAGTGCTTGAGTATAGGGATGTGTCGGATTTAAAAAGATTTGATCCGTTTCTCCAACCTCAACAAACTTACCGAGATACATTACAGCAACTCTAGCCGCAATATGATTCACAACCGATAAATTATGCGTTATAAACAAGAAACCGTAACCATATTGCTCCTGTAGGTCTATAAGGAGGTTTAAGATTTGCGCCTGCACAGACACATCTAGAGCAGATGTCGGCTCATCAAGAACAATTAATTCTGGATTACAGGCAAGTGCTCTTGCGATAATAATTCTTTGCTTTTGCCCCCCAGAAAACTCGTGAGGATAACGATCCATGTGTTCTCGTTTTAATGAAACCTCCTTCAACAATCTCAAAACATGTCTTCTGATTTCCATTTTATTGGTAATACCAAGCAAATTCTTAAGTGGTTCTGCTATAATGCTAGTGACTTTTAATCGTGGATTTAAAGATGCATCAGGATCTTGGAAAACCATTTGAATTTTTTGCCTTAAATAACTTGTTAATTCTTTTGGGATGGATTCATCATGAAATAATATTTCTCCATCATCTTTTTTTAATAATCCTAAAATTGTGCTTGCGATAGTCGTTTTCCCGCATCCGCTTTCTCCAACTAATCCTAAAGTTTCACCTGTTTTAATTTCAAATGATACGTCATCAACCGCTTTTACTTCTCCAACTTTCCTTTTAAGCATCCCTTTAAGTAGAGGATAATATACTTTAAGGTTTGTAACTTTTAACAAAGGCTTATTTTTTTCTAAAATAATGTGTTCTCTGATTTTCTGAATTGGTATTGTTTTATATGCAATTTTTTTAGCTCCAACCATTGATATAATTGAAAATATAAAACTTATTGATAAAATTTGAGGAAAATTAGCTATAAAACGTTCCTGTTGAGAGACAAACGCTCCCATGAGATAAAGAAGCCCTGGTATTACACTGACAATAACGACTACTCTTCTTAACGTTACTAATTGAATTTTATCTCCCCAACTTGATAGAAATACCGTCATACCCAAAAAGATGAGAACAAATAGAAAGAAAGCAAATTTTGAACCATTCAATCTATTATTACCTTCAATAAGAAAGATATCTATAATATCAAAAAGGAAATTTATAAAAATCGAGGTAATGAATAAAGAGATTTGAGCCAGTCCTACAATTTCTAAAGTTCTTAACCACTCATTTTTGTAAATAATTATCAAGATACCAAACCCAAGAAAGGTATTGATAACTATTATGAGAAGGTCAGTGAAAAGATTTTGACCTATTATTGAATAAATGGTTAATCCCACAACCATGCTAATTACAAACCAAGTTGTATTTATAATTAATGCTGAAAAAAATGGTTTATCCCATCTTTTCAAGTTGATATGCCATTTTATATATAACAACCCCACTAAGAATAGTAATAATTGAGTAATAACTATTATTGTCAGATTAACTGCCATTTCGACTTATCCCCCATTTTTTTTTTCTTCTGCTTTTTTTATAGAAATTTCTGACAATTCTTTATATTCTGGATCATAAAGATGACATGCGACAAGATAATCGGGTTCAACCTCTATGCTTTCTGGTATCTTAGAATCACAAGGTTCGAAGCAGTAATTGCATCGAGGATGAAATCTGCATCCAGAAGGTGGATAAATCAGGTTTGGAACCATTCCTTCTATAATTTCAAGATGACGACGTCTCTTCTTTCCAAGAACAGGAATAGAGCTTATAAGACCTCTAGTATAAGGATGATATGGTTTTATAAATAATTTTTGAATATTCCCAATTTCAACGATAAATCCGGAATACATTACAGCAACCCGATCACACATTTTGGAAATTATTCCTAGATCATGTGTGATAAACAACATTGAAGTATTAAATTTACTCTTAAGTTGTTTCATTAGCTTTATGATTTGGTTTTGAATTGTTACATCCAATGCTGTTGTAGGCTCATCCGCGATTAAAAGTTTCGGTTTGCAAGCAAGACCCATAGCGATCTGAACCCTTTGTCGCATTCCTCCACTCAATTCATGAGGGTATAAATCAAAAACTAGATTGGGGGATGGGATATTTAACTTTCGTAAAAGTAGCTCACCCCATTCTCGGGCAAGAGTAAAAATGCTTTTATTCTGTTTAGTTGATTCCACGAGTAACTCATTTTCCATATGCAAGAAATAAACTTCAGTGATTTGAGCCCCGATTTTAAAAACGGGATTAAGAGAATTCAGGGGATCTTGAAAAATCATGGTAATATCTTTTCCACGATATCCCAATACTTCAGATATCGATTTTTGTAACAAATCTTCTCCCCTAAATATGACTTTTCCTTTTTCTATTATTCCTGGTGGGCGAACTAATTGTAGAATTGATAACGCTGTGACAGACTTCCCACAACCAGTTTCTCCAACAAGACCAAGAGTTTCTCCCTCATGAATTTTAAAAGAAACACCTTCTACTGCCTTTACAATTCCTTCTTCTGTGTAAAAATAAGTTGTAAGATCTTGAACGTCTAAAATAATATGATTTCCAACTACCTTTATTTCTTCACCTTGTTTTTTCTCATATGTATCAAGTGCTTTCTGAAGTTTTAACTCACTCCTTTCAATAGCTAGAGGTTTAAATATTTTCTTTAAAGTAATAAAAAAAACGGCAGTATATATAGCATTAACAACTAGAATTAAAATACGAATATCCTGAATATACAGAGTGATACCGAATAATTTCCGTAAATATAGTTCAACAATAACGAGCTGAATAGACCAAATTCCAAATGAGATAAATCCACCAGCATACATAGCTTGTTTAAGCACATTTTTTGGAAGACG
>LAZR01000689.1_pt1 | contig 24281 bp, 19 predicted proteins | sample 329461 | NCBI WGS metagenome assembly LAZR01 (sample SAMN03002196, study PRJNA259156) | marine sediment metagenome | biome: sea floor; feature: Hydrothermal impacted sediments; material: marine sediment; isolation source: Loki non-amplified sample from Loki's castle hydrothermal vent sediment ...
CATAACAAAAGGGAAGTTTTCAAATAAAAATGATCCGGTACAATCCATAGGTTATAAAAAACTGATAGAAGAATTACGTAAAGAACGCAAATTTCGCAGAGAAAAAGTTTTCCACGGCGAATACGTCGGGCGTCCTTCTGGCTTCGCCTATAACACTTTTGGAGCTCATTTCGCGGAAGTAGAAGTGGATGTGGAGACAGGTAAGGTAAAAGTTCTCAAAGTTGTCGGTGTCCATGAAATAGGACGGCTAATTAATAAAATAACTGCAGAAAGTCAGATCATCGGAGGCATTACTCAGGGAGTAAGCACAGCCCTCTTTGAAGAAAGGATTATGGATAACACAACCGGAAATGTGGCTAATCCAAATTTTAGGGATTATAAAATTGCTACCTCCCTGGATATTCCTGAGATAACACCCCTAATTGTGGACACGGTCGATCCCAGGATAAACAACCTGGGTGCCAAAGGACTTGGTGAGCCCCCCCGGATTCCTCCTGCCGGAGCTATTGCCAACGCAGTCTATAATGCCATCGGAGTCCATGTCAGAGAGATACCGATGACTCCTGATAAAGTCCTCCAAGCTTTGAAACGGAAGGAGGTAGACTGATGACAAACTTTAAGATTGCTGAGCCCCAAACAATCGACCAGGTAACTTCTTTAACAATCGACAAAAAAGATAAGTACAAACTAATGGCTGGGGGGACAGATCTTCTGGCTGAGATAAAAGACGAGATAATCGAACCAGAAGTTGTAGTGGACCTTAAATCCATCCCTGATCTTTCATATATCAAAAAGGAGAAGAACGGAGTCCGAATCGGAGCTTTGACAAGCTTAGCTCGACTGGCAGAAGATACTTTAATAAAAAATGAGTACCCTGCTCTTCATGAAGCAGCCAATTCTGTCGCCTCACCTCAGCTCAGGAATATGGGTACTGCAGGAGGAAATTTATGCCAGAGGCCGCGATGCTGGTATTATCGTGATCCTCAAGTAAAATGCCGCAAAAAAGGAGGAGGCAGGTGTTTCGCCTTCAGGGGAAAAAACAAGTACCATGCCATCCTTGGTGGAGGACTCTGTTACATTGTCCATCCATCGGATTTAGCTCCAGCCCTAATTGCCCTGGATGCAGAAATCTCAATAAACTCTCCCAAGGGAAATACGACCATCCCCCTGACAAATTTTTATACCCTTCCCAAGATAAATGTTAGGAAAGAGAATATCCTAGCGCCAAACGAAGTTTTACGGGAGATAAAAATCCCTCTGATAAAAAAAGAAGAAAAAAGCACCTACAGCAAATTCATTGAAAGGGGAACCTGGGATTTTGCCATTGTTTCCGCAGCAGTGAAAGGAACTGTATCAGGAGGCATTTTTAGGGATATAACGATAGTTTTAGGAGGAGTGGCTCCTGTTCCCTGGAGACTTACAAAGGCTGAAAATATAATAAAGGGCAAAAAAATTACAGAAGATCTGGTAAGAAAAGCTACTAGAGAAGCCCTGAAGGAAGCAAAACCCTTGGAAGAAAACGGGTACAAAAAGGAACTCGCTGAGATTGTTCTCTACAGAGCTGTGTTATCTTTATTGTAGGAGTGCTTGTTTCTAAGGCGTTTGAAACTAGTGGGATTTGATCTATTAAATCCCCATGTTTAATGGCACGATAAAAAAGCCGGGCTTGATGAATAAAATCCCATCAAATGAAGAAATGAATTTGACAATTTTCTGGATAATAAAATAAAAAAGAGAGGATTAACATGATAGAAACCATTAATTTCAAACTAAATGATAAACCCACGCGATTGAATGTAGACGGTGAGCGCATGCTCTTATGGGCTTTGCGCTCTGAATTGAGCCTTACAGGAACAAAGTTCGGTTGTGGAGAGGGTTTTTGCGGTTCCTGCACTGTCCTCGTGAACAAAGAAGCTGTCCGATCATGTCAGTTTCCTGTAAAAGATGTAAAAGGAAAAGATGTTATTACTATCGAGGGCTTAGCCAAAAACGGAAACCTCCATCCCCTCCAGAAAGCATTCATAAAACACGATGCTCTTCAATGTGGATTTTGTACTCCTGGTATGATTCTCAATGCTTACAGCGTATTGTTAAAAAATCCTCAGCCTTCCCATAAAGATATCCTTCAAAATATGGATGAGAATTTATGCCGCTGTGGAGCACATACGCGAATTGTTCAAGCTATCAAAACCGCAGCCAAGGAGATGATAGGAGGTGAGAAGAGATGAAAAAAGATGATTACATGGACCTTGATTTTAGTGATATAGAAGCCCACTTCCCCCTTGACCGTCGGGAATTCATTAAGCTGTTCGGTGGCGGAATCATAATCCTCGTCTCTTTAAGAGACGCTGAAGCACTGCCACAACAAAGCCGCAGAAGGTTGCGCCCGGAGCTACCCGAAGATTTCAACGCTTTTCTTAGAATCGGAGAGGACGGCAGAGTCAGGTGCTTTACAGGAAAGGTTGAGTTGGGCCAGGGCATCATAACTTCACTGGCCCAGATGTTAGCAGATGAGCTGGAAGTATCCTTGAACTCAGTTGATATGGTGATGGGAGATACAGATCTCTGTCCTTGGGATATGGGGACCTTCGGTTCCATGACCACGCGCTTCTTTGGGCCTCCTCTCAGAGAAGCCGCGGCAAAAGCGAGAGCAGTTTTGATGGAGCTAGCGACTGAATATCTGCAAGTGTCTTTGAACAAGCTGAAAGCAAAGGACGGAGTAATATTTGACAAAACACAGCCCAAAAATCAGGTTACTTACGCCCAACTGACTAAAGGAAAAAAAATCGTAAAGAAATTGGAAGGAAAGGTTTCATTAAAAGCTGCATCAGAATTTACTATAGTAGGTAAACCTGTTTCCCGAACTGACGCACAAGAAAAAGTCACTGGCAAAGCAATGTTTTCAGGAGACATCCGCCTACCAGGCATGCTGTATGCCAGGATTTTAATACCCCCTGCCCATGGGGCAAAAATAAAGAGCATGGACACCTCTGCAGCGGAAAAAATAAAGGGCGTCCGGGTGATCAAAGACGGAGATTTGATTGCGGTTCTCCACAAACATCCAGAGGAAGCTGGAAAAGCCCTGGCAAAAGTTAAAGCTAAGTATGATTTGCCAGAAGCGAAGGTAGACGACAAGACAATTTTTGATCATTTGCTCAAGGTTGCCCCGGAAGGAGAAGCAGTCGTCCAGGGAGGAAATCTCCAAACAGGGGAAAAGCTCTCAGCCCATATTGTTGAAGAAACATATTTGAACAGCTACGTGGCTCATGCCACTACGGAAACTCATACAGCCTTGGTCAAAATCGAGGGCAATAAGGCCACAGTCTGGGCTTCTACTCAAACGCCCTTCAGGGCCAAGGATGAAGTGGCACAGGTTCTAGGCTTTCCTTCAAAAAATGTCCGAGTCATCCCTCCCTTTGTAGGAGGTGGCTTTGGTGGAAAGAGCAATAATAAGCAAGTTGTACAGGCAGCTCGGTTAGCAAAATTAGCTGGAAAACCTGTCCAGGTTGCCTGGAGCCGGGCAGAAGAATTCTTTCATGATACATTCCGTCCGGCAGCAGTTGTTAAAATAAAATCGGGAGTTAAAGACTCAGGAAAAATTTTTCTCTGGGATTATAAAGTTTATTTCGCAGGGGAAAGAGGTTCTCAACAATTTTATGATATCCCTCATCATCAGACTGTTTCCACTGGAGGAGGCTGGCGGGGAACTCCTGGTTCACATCCCTTTGGCACAGGGGCCTGGCGGGCACCTGCCAACAACACCAACACCTTTGCCAGAGAATCGCAAATTGACATCATGGCTTCTAAGGCAGGTATAGATCCTCTGGAATTCCGATTGAAGAATTTAAAGGATAAAAGAATGCTTGGAGTTCTCACCGCTGCTGCAAAAAAATTCGGCTGGACTAAATCCAAAGCAACAAACGGCCGTGGTTATGGTATATCTTTGGGTATTGATACGGGTACTTATGTGGCCCTCATGGCAGAAGTTGAGGTTGATAAGAAAGGAGCTGTTCAGGTTAAGCATGTTGTCTGTGCTCAGGATATGGGTCTTTCGATCAATCCCGAGGGAGCGAAAATGCAAGTAGAAGGCTGCATCACGATGGGACTGGGTTATGCTCTTACTGAAGAAATCCATTTCAAGGGTGGAGAGATTTTTGACCTCAACTTTGATACGTATGAAATACCACGTTTCTCCTGGCTTCCCAAAATTGAGACGGTGTTGATCGACGCTAAAGATTCTCCTCCTCAGGGAGGTGGGGAACCAGCAATTATTTGTATGGGGGCTGTCGTTGCCAATGCGATTTATGACGCAACCGGTGCCAGGTTGTTCCAACTCCCCATGACTCCCGAGCGCATCAAAGAGGCGATGAATCCTAAGTAAAAGGAAGCATTTCTAATTCAGCAATAACTGATTGCTATAAAAAAATGGGGACAGGCTCCATTTTTTTGCGAAATAGCCTAGCCCCCAAAACCTTTTCTAATACAAACGCAATTATTCTTTCTTCTCTAATTCTCTCTTATAATCCGACTCGGAATCAATATCCTGGAATATGCTCGATGCTTCCACATCAACCTCTAATATATCTTCAGGATGATTATAAACGGTGCCGCGGAGGCCAACCTCAGGACTCAGATTTTCCACTTCCTCCCCGTATTTCACGTCAATGAGCACAGGATGACCCCTCTCCTTTTTATAAACAGGTAGAACAATCCCTTTTCCTGAGCTTTTATAGGCATCGATAAGTTTGTTAATGACGGTTGTCGATATTTTCGGTTGGTCACCAAGTACAACCAGAACTGCCCGGATTTCCTCAGACAAGGACTTAAATCCACACTGGACAGATGAAAGCATCCCGCTCCGAAAATCACGATTATAAACAATCTTTACAGGATAATTCTTGATTTTCTCCTCTGTCTTTTCTCGATCTGACCCAAGAATGACCAAAGTCTGCTCAACCTTCGATGACACGACAGTCTCAACGATAGTCTCGATCATGGTTTTTTCTCCGAAAGGGAGAAGAAGCTTTGGCTTTCCCATTCTTTTGGATTCTCCAGCAGCTAAAATCATTGCCCAAATCATTTTATACCCTTCCTTTTATTTCAGATTTGACTGCGGACAAGTGCGAGTTGAGCTGCGATGCTGACGGCGATCTCCTCCACAGTCTTTGATTGGATAGCGATACCAATCGGAGCACAAACACGATCAAATTGGGGAGCGGTGGCCCACCCCTCTTCCAGGAATTTCTTTCGCATAAGCTTTATCTTGCGGATGCTCCCGATCATACCAATATAAGCAGCTTCAGAAGATATGCATTGCCGTAAAGCTGCCCCGTCGTGCTTGTGTCCTCTAGTAACAATCACCAAATATGTATCAGAAGATATGGTAAAATCCTGGATAGCTTTCCCGATTTCACCAACGATTATATTATCCGCGTCAGGAAGTTTTTCCTTATTAGCAAATTCAGGCCTGTCGTCTATTACAGTTACCTCAAATTTCAAGAGACTTCCTAAATGAGTTACCACCTGACCGATGTGACCCGCGCCGGCAATAACCAGTTGAGGCAAGGGGAAAATGGGCTCTAAAAAAAGGAACCTCTCCGTTGCCTTTTCAGGGAATATTTCTTTCTTTATTTTCAAGGAGAACGGCTTGCCCTCAGAAAAAGTATTTTTAATCTCTTTTTTAAAGGGGGAAAGATGCTCTCCAGGATCTACCGAGAGTTTCTCTCTTCTCTCTATCCAATATCGAAAAATAGACACTTTTTCTTCGGAGAGCCTGTTTATTAAAGTGGCTAAGATGCCTGGCCTCCGCTTAGTAAGAGATTGGCTTAAATCCTGGAACGTATTTCTATGTACTTCAGGGCTGGCATCGATAAGGATCTTAACTTCGCCTCCACAGATGGCTTCCTCCTCTGAAGATATGTCAGCCTTAAGGCTAAATTCTGAGAGAAGTGAGGCTTTTTTCCTTAGGGTCTTTAAAGCTTTTTTTTGAGCATCCGCTTCTAACAGACCGCCTCCCAGAGTTCCATCGAGGAGTCTTTCAGAAGAAAATATGGCCGAAGCCCCAGGCACCTGGGGAGTTGACCCCTTTGTTTCTACTATTGTAGCTAGAACCAGCGGTTTCCGTTTTTTCATCTCCTCGAGAAGATGAACAAAGATGTTTTTCATTTTATCTACATCTTAGATTCTTTGGCCTTTTTTTTCAACAAAATCGTCTTTCAGGAATGGAGAGAACCGGTAAGTGTAAAAATCATGAATAGAAGACAAATAAAATGCAGAATTACTTTAATTTAAGAGAAAAAAGTAAATTATTTTAAGAAAGGGACAATGCATTGATTTTAGATATTTAATAACCAGGACTAAAAAGGAAAGCTTCTAAAGACATGGATACTTGAAATATTCAAACTTAGGACCTGGTATAGTTACTTGATCTCTACGATTCTTTCTTCGATTTTGTAATTGAGTACTTTGTACTTATTCAGCCATTCCATCAGGATACTGTCTAAAGGAATGCCAGTATCCTTCGGGGCAGTCACAGGAAAACCCAAGTATTTTTCTTTTGCTTGTCCAACAAAGTAATTATTACTGACAATAGTATATACTTTCCCCGGCCAGAGAACTTTGCCTTTTTTTACCAAAACCTCCCCTTTGATTTCTATATAATCTACTCTTTCCCCATAAGGTCTGACTTTTTTAGGGTGATATTTGTACTTTATGCCTGAAACCTGAATTCTATCCCAGCCTCTTTCCACGTCTGCCTCTAGAGCATCCTTAATCTGCTGACCTGTAAGCTTGAATACAACCAATGTGTTATGAAAAGGAGCAACATCAAATATATTAGATTTGGTTACCGGCCCAGCCTTAATATCTGCTCTTATTGCTCCAGTGTTGTGAAATCCGATTTGAGCTCCTGTCTTCCATCGCATTACATCAGTTATCCAATTTCCAAGCGTACTTTCTACAAATATATTTTCTCCTGGATAGAAATTTACATTCTGGTCTATCTTGGCTTCTCCTATAACTTTAGCATATTCTTCCCCGACTAAGTCATCAACTTCTCTAACTAAAGCAGCAACTTGAGGCGATGGCGTCAAGTCGATATCTGCCCAGAGCCAAATCAATTTTTCTTCATAGCCAACAACTTTATCATTATCAACTTCCACTCTTAAATAACCCAGAGTCTCTTGATGTCCCTTTGTTGATTTGACTAATACTCCATCTACATCTTTAAATTTTCCATCCTCAGCAGCGACCAAAACTATGTCAATTCCTGCTACTTTTTTAGCTATATTTACTCCCTCATCAAACCAGCCATGGACAATTACCACAATCAAATCTGTCTTTTTGTCCAGCACCGGGACATAAGAATTAATGGTGGGGACAATCGGTAACACATCAAGACCCTCGACTCTTTCTTTTTGGACTTCTGTCAAGAAATTCTTCTCCATAACTGCAATCACTCCCACTTTAATCCCCCCTACCTCAAAGATGTGGTATGGCTCTGCAGAGAAAAGTTTACCGCTTTTTCTATAAATAATGTTGGCCATTACTGTAGGAAATTTAGCCAGCTTTGCCAGCTCCAATGCATTGCGCTGCCCTCTATCAAAATCATGATTTCCGTAGCTCCAGACATCGTAGTCTAATCTGTTGAGGAACTCCATTATTGCTCCACCAGCCACGCCTTCATATTCAATTTCTGCGGCAAGTGTCCCGGTTAAAATATCGCCTTTGTCAATTAAAAATACGTTTTTCTCCCCGGCTCTTATCTTGTTTATATAATGACTAGCTGCCTCCATGCCCCCGATTAATCTTTCTCCATTTTCTACTTTGATCTTGTAGGATTTAAAGTTGCCATGAGTATCGTTCGAATGAATAAAGGTAATCTTTTCCGGAAACAACGGGCAAACAACAGCAAGTATCAAGCTTGAAACCAGGGCCAGGAAGAAAACTCTTTTCACCAGAAAATCCTCCTTATTTTGGCTCGTTTTTTATTACTCTTAATCATGGATTATTGTATCAAACAGGAAAGTCTTTCTAATTTCACGCTCAAAAAGCTTATAGCATAACAAAAATTTGAAGTCAAAAAATTAAGGACAAAAAATCAAGATTTTCGCAAATCAAGGAATGATGGCGAAAACTCGAGCTGGCGCACCTGTTCCTCCTTTAATTGGCATGGGGATGACATAGAGCGTTGTTCCAGAGGAAGGCAACTTATCTAAATTGGCTATGTTTTCTAAGGCAAGTTTATCAGCTCTGCAGTAAAAAGTTAAAATAAGGCCTAAGCCGGATAAGAACTGCCTTTAGGATTGAGGAAGCCCTGCCCAAAAAGACAAATATCAAGACCTAACCCCGGATAATTAATCCCAGATCGATGAAGCTAGATAAGAAATTATCTATTAAATTGATTGAACCCCCCGCTTTTTTCAAACCGGGGTTCTCTTCTTTGCGCTTTATTAACCTTGAGCTTTCTGGATTTTAATTCTTGACCATCCAATGACTCTATCGCTTTTTGGACTAGCTCATCAGTTTCAAATTCTGCAAATCCAAATCCCTTTGATCTGCCGGAATATTTGTCTCTTATAATGTTCACATCTTTTGCTTCGAAGCCCTTCTCTTTGAATATTGCTCTTAGCTCTTCTTCGGTTACTTCGTAGTCTATATTCCCAATATAAATCTTGTTTTCTTCTTCCATTATTACTCCCTTAAAAAATATTATCCATTAAATACGCCTTTCCTTTTTTTTTGCTTTCTTACATTCTTTCTCCTTTTAATAAATTTCAAATCCAGCACTACACTAAATAAAATTTATTTGGAATATTCCCCCTTATCTCTAAATCCTAGAAGTATTTAATGCCTTTTATGTTTCTTCCAATTCTCATCAGTATTCTTATATCTGCATGGAAAGTCTAATTATACAAAGTTTTCCGAATAATACAAGGAAAATTTATATTCCTGAAAGGGGTCAGGCCTTATCCATGGGAATGTTATAAGGACAAAAGTGCGGGAAAATATCTTTTCCCGTGACAAGGCCTGACCCCACAGCTCCGTTAGAAGAAAATGGTTTTGGAAAATGCCCTGCTCCCTCCTATTTTTTAAAAAACGGATGCTTAAGGAACACAGGTTTCTGATGTGCGCCACCAGGTTTTTTCAACTCGACCTCTTCAAAGAGTACTGATGGAGCAATCACAGTGGTGGGAATACCTAACCCAACGGCATAGGAGAAAAAGAGTCGCATCATTCCACCGCCAGACATGAGCTTATTGTTTACATAATAGTCTTTGCCCACCGCTACGATGTCTTTCAACATTCTGACAGACATCTCTGCCACTATAACTCCGCGCACTAGTTCCTCCCTTCCGTCCTCGATAAATACCTTGTAGGCGAGAATCGGAGGAGTTACCAGCTCTTGCTGCGGCCCCCCGCGCATAGAGAAGGATGATAATGAAAACTTTCTTCCCGAAATGCTGGGATTATCGAACTTCTTTATCACCAAGCCGTAGGAGAGCCCTTGATCCTGGCACAGATCGATCAACTCCTGTTTCAATTCAGCAAAGCTCTTTCCCTCAGTCGTCTGCACGAAGAGGTTTCCGATCTGAACGCTGGGAGAACCTATCTGCATGGTGCGGCCGTGGCCATTTGATTGGGATATTTCTTTGCTGGGGCGGCGTGACATCAGAAGAGTTTTTAAAACTCCACGCTCAATGATAGTCACTGGCCGGGCCGGAACACCTTGGTCATCAACCTTATAGGACCCAATAAGCTGCTGCTTTTCATAGGTTTTCTGAGTGGGATCATCCACGACAGTAAAAAAGGAAGGGAGCACTCGACGATTCAACCGGGAGGCAAGCTTGCTTTCGGTCATCATCGCTGCCATTTGCTGTTGTTCCATAAGAGGCGAGCGCTGACCAGAAAGCTGGGGAGCAAGCACCTGGGCAAAGAGCTCGCCGGCAGCCTGACCAGTAACAAGCACTGGTCCCAGATACTTCTCCAGCACTGGCGCTGAAGTCAATGCAGTAAGCTCCTCGGCCATCTTTCGTATAGAGGCAGCCATTTCCTTCTCAGGAGGTAACTGCTCAAGACTGGTCCCGTATGAAGGAACAAAATGTTTCAGTCCCATCCCGTCGGATGCCTGGGTAGCCGCTCTTACATAGAGCGAAACGAGATTAGCCGGCTGATGACTTATAGTGCCTTCGCTGTTGATGAAATATTTGTGCGAAAATCTAATGTTAAGGCTGATACTTGAATCGTAAATAACGGGAAATTCACGGAAAATAGCGGACAAGCGGCGCAAGACCCCTTCCCATTTTTTCTGGTCAAATGTTAATAGTTTTTTGGGAGCAATGGTCTTTGTAGTTTCCTCACGCGAAAAGTCGGGGATTTCTTCAGACTGGACTTTGGTTTTGATAAAAGATCTTTTCGCTGCCAGTTGCTCCAGCGCTTGTTTGTAAGCTCCATCAGTCGCCAGCCACATGTCGTGGCGCAACGCTGCGTAATCATCTTCCAGCACAAGCTGGGTTGGACGGCCTCCTATCATGGAATAAAGTGAACGCCCGCCCGCGAACTCACTGTTATCCAGATCGTAGCTACCTACCCGTAAACCTACTCTCAACAGGCGGCTTCTATCCTGGTCGGATTCAACGATTGCCCCAAACACAGATTTGATTACAAATGTCTCAGCATCCTCCACGGCATATTCGATGTAATACGGCTTCTCCATATCCTTGAGTTGAAGTTTCTCCATTGATCGGTTCATTTCATCTTTGAGAGCCTTCAGTAATACATCTTCTTTCTGCCGGGCACCGAGCTTAGAGGCTGGAATAACAATCGAGAGCATCCAACTTAAGAAAAAGATCCAGAGAAAGATAAACCGTGATCGCTTAGGTCTCATCATTGTTTCCTCCTTTTAGGCGGAGGGAGAAGGGGTGGTCGATCCGGTGATTTCCTTCTCTTTTGAATCTCAATCTCCCCCGTGAGGATACTTGGAGCTACCCCAGAAACAGGTACTCCTCCGGACTCAGCTCCGCAGATTCCGTTGAAAACTTCTGGCTTATCTCCGCATGCCAGGATCTTGCTAAAAGAGACAAGTGGCGTGCCAATCAAATCCACACCGCGGACCATCTCGTCAGGGCGTCCGTCGGTGAACACGCGGTAGACTATGATCGGAATCACCGCGTACGCCTGGGGAATCCCCCGGCCGGTAAAGGTGAAACCACCAGAAATGTCTTCGAAGATTAGACCAAACTCCTTGTCTTGTTTTTTGCACTCTTCAATCAGCAACTCCCGAAGCTTTTTTTCCGAGACGGTCTTGGATGCTTCCACGATCAAATTACCTTGACGGCTGACAGCTCTGTAGCCTGCTTGCTTTCGACCATGCCCGCTCGACTTATCAAACCCGGCAATAGGCGAACGCGACATGAGGAAATTCTTCAAAATACCATTTTCTACCACTGTAACGCGCTGGGCCTTCACCCCTTCATCATCATATAGATAGTGGCCGCTGAGATCTTTATCGCCGAAGCTTTTCTGCAGGGGATCATCATAGACGGATATGAAATCAGGCAACACCGGTTGGTTAATCTTTTTTGTAAAGGTTTGCCCTTCTTCTTCATCCTTCTGGCGATGGCCCTCGATGCGGTGGCCGAAAATCTCGTGGAAAAAGACACCGGCAGCGCGCCCGGACAAAACGGCTGGACCTGTAAACGGCTCTGCAACTGGAGATACACGCAGAGCTAATAGTTCTTTTGTGAGAAGCTTAATTTTCTGATGCACTTCCTCCTCATCAGGCATTTTTTCCATCGAGTGTGCTTCAAATGACTCATACTTGTAAAGATCCATCCCATCTTCTGCTTTTGTCCTGGCATAGATACCAAGGCGCCAATGAGTCAACCCGTGCTGGATCATTGTCCCCTCACTGTTGACAAGATACTTGTTTGCAGCGTTTGCCGCTAAACTTACACTGGATTCATAGATTTCCGGAAAATCATTGAACAGCGTTGAGTATTTTTTGAGCTTCTTTTCCCATTTAGCCCTATTCACTTTGATCTGAGATATGGAGCTGATGAACTTCTCAGGAGACTCACGGGAAAAGTCATCTGATTCGTCCTCCTCTTTTACCTTGACGGTTTTCTGTACCTTCACCTGAATCAGTCTTTCCATGGCTGCCTTGTATTTCTTGTCAGTCTCTAACCAGAGAGCACTCTTTAATGCATCCAGGTCGTCCTCCAATGAAATAGATACAGGGATAGGGTACCTGTAATCATACATGCCGCGAAGGCGATGCGTATTATCGAGTTTGTAATCACCTACCCGTACCTCCACATCTAACAGGCGTGAGTGTTCAGTTGAGCTGCGGCGCAGGGCACCGTAGGAGGCTATGATCATAATGTTTTTTGTCTCAGTGATATCATAGCTGATAAAATAAGGGGGCGGATTCCCCTTCTCGCCCAATCCTTTCATCGATCGACTCAATTCCTCTTCCATTGCCTTAAGCAGCAGCCCCTTCTCTTGTTGCTGAGACAAGCCACTTTGCATCCAGAGGCAACAACACACCAGCAGAAGAGCACAGCTAATCAAGGCTCGAACCAGTCCTTTCATGATATATACCTCCTTGTTTTAAAGCATGTCTGCAGAGAATTCCTCGAAAGTCACGGCGAGAATTTGTTATAAAAATTTGAACAACAACAGTTCGTATTTTCGCTCATTAGCAATCTTCCCCCATTTCCCGTCATTCCTGCTTGGGCAAAAACACAGGCATCTTTCTCCAATTCTCTCCTAGGAAGAACTTATAGCATAGGAAAAAATATGATGTCAAATATTAAAAAATAAGGCTGAAATAAATCGGCGTTCCTATCTTTATGGATTTTTGCTCATATAGCATTCCAAAAGAAAAGTCCTGAACTCCAGTGAGCTCCAATGAGATGCTTGACAATTCTCCTCTTTTGTAAATAAATACAAAAAAGAAGGTACAATAATTATTTTGTGCTGAAGTATTTGCAAAGGCTTCTCGATGAAAAAGTATATGGTTATTGGGATTGGACCTATTGGAAGTATTCTAAGTGCCCATCTTTTAAAAGAAAGAATTGATGTAACTCTTGTTGATATTCTTAAAGAAAGGCTTTTTTCCATAAAGAAAAAAGGATTGACGGTTAAGGACCCGAGAGGCCATACAATCGGAAACTTTGTCGAATATCCAAAAAAAATCCTGTATTCTCTGAAGGAGATAAAAGAAAAACCGGATTTAATCTTTATATGTGTAAAGACCTATTATCTTCTGGATGTTGCGTCTGAAATCTCAGAGGTCTTCCCTTCTTCTCCTAAAGTTGTCGTTTTCCAAAACGGACTTGATAACGAAGATCAAGCGGCAAAGGTTTTTGGGAAGGAAAATGTTCTAAGATGCATAATCAATTACGCAGGAGCTATGGCTTCTGATACAGAGGTGGAAATAGCTTTTTTTAACCGGCCAAACTATATTGGGGTGATGGATAAAGAAAATACTCCTCTAGCTCAAGAACTTGCCGAAACTCTCACCCGGTCAGGACTTGAAACAAAGTATACTGATGATATAAAAAAACACGAATGGGAAAAGGCCATTTTGAATGCCTGCCTGGCACCGGTTTCAACAATAACAGGACTCACCATGAAAGAGGTAATGGATTCTCCCCCGTTGAGAGAGATTGTAGAGAATCTCCTTCTCGAGGGTATGAAAGTCGCGGAAGGAACTGGAGTCAAATTTTCTGCTAACTTCTATGAATCAGGCTTATCCTATATAAGTAAGGGCGGGTATCATAAACCATCCATGCTTGTGGATATGGAAAAAGGAGGGAGGACAGAAATAGACTTTCTCAACGCTAAAATTGTCGAATACGGAGAGAAACTCGACATTCCCATCCCCTTCAACTGGACAGTAACAGCAATGATAAAAGGCCTCGAACAAAAAAAGCAAAATCCTGTTAATCAAGCGAAAAAAAGATGAAATTTTTAAAAAAGCGGATTGCAATCTCGATTCTTTTATTTTTTATTATTATCTCAGCCACAAACAAAAGTGCTTCTGCAACGGATGACAAGCTATTGCATTTTGGATTTTCATCCGTATTTGGAGCTGCAGGCGAAAGTTATCTCCATTATAAAACGAATCTAAAAACTCCTGGAAGACTAATCTGGGGAACAACATTGGGAACCATTCCCGGGCTAGCAAAAGAAATTATTGACAGCACTAAAAGGGACAACCGCTTTAGCGGAGGTGATATGGCAGCAAATATTGCCGGGGCTTTTGTTGGAGCTTTAGTCGCCAATATCTTTAATAATGCAATCCAAGTCAAAATTGAAAAAAAAGAAGAAGAAAAAATGATTGTTTTTTCCCTATCGTATAGATTTTAAGCTTCTGTTATCTACCAATCCTGTAAAATGCGGTGAAATTTTACATTTTTAGCTTTTTAACATAAGGAAATCCGTCTCGCGATCAGAAATTAAAACAAGTCCTCGACATCTTCATTCTGCAAGGGAAGATGACCGTGTTTTTGTCGTGTGGGCGTCGGACCGCCATCACATCGAAGGGCTCCGGTTCCAGTTCTCTCTACCAAACCGCCTCCCATCAGTCGCGGAGTGGAGTGGTTGGGATGGATTGGTTATTCTCTGGTGGTCTTGTGGCGAAAAATGTCGATGATGGAAGTGTGGTCAATCTCTTGGATTTCTTGTATGCTGTACTTGATTCTTTGATGAAGTCGGTATTTCTATGAAGCGCAGACGCAGAATAATATCTATCATGGTGGCCATTCTTGTGACCGTCGCCGGATGTTTTGTCACTCTTGTGGGGCCCTGGCCCACCTATAAGAGCAGTTTTGAAGATCGGCCATACTACAAGGAGGCCCTCGCTGTAATTGGGCGACATAGACAGCGTTCCTCCCATGGCTCCCCCGTTGGTCAGTTCGAAGCGGGTTGGGGCTCGCGTTCCATCACACCACCAATAGGCACCCCCTTGGCTGGATTTGAAGATCGCCAGGGCAAACCGTCGAAGGGTGTGCACGATGAGCTCCTTGTCAAGGCACTCGCGGTCAGCGACGGGACAGACACGGCCGTGGTTGTGGGCGCGGATATGCTTATCGTGCCAGAGAACGTGGCCGAGTTAGTTCGGGCCCATGTCTCTCAGCGAACAGTACTCACGGCAAATGAGATTCTCTTTAATGCTAGCCACAATCACTCGGGTCCTGGTGCATTTGCTCCCGGCTTCGCCTCGAGAGCATTTAATGGATCATACGATCCGAACATCCCCGATTTCTTGGCCAGAGCATTCACAGAAGCAATAGTTGAGGCCTACCACTCGCTTGAGCCAGCCAAAATGATGTATGGTAGCGTGGACGCTCTTGAGTATATAAGAAATCGCACCCGCAGCGACAACCCAGTTGACAGTGAACTGAGCTACATGCTTGTCGAGCAAGAAGATGGAGACAGTTGCTTCTTGGTAAGTTACTCTGCACACCCGACCGTTCTTGGCCCAGACAACATGCAGTTCACCGGTGAATATCCCGGTTTTCTTGTGCGTCGTATTACGGAAAAAACGGGTGCGGAAGCGATCTATATCGGTGGAGCTGTTGGCAGTATGAGCCCCCGACCTCCTGATGGAGGTGACTCTTTTGATCGCTGCCGCGCCATGGGTGTGGCGTTGGCGGACAAGGTGCTGGAAGCGGTTGTAGATGCCACACTATTCAAGGATAAGGTGGACATTGCGTCTATTGGATTTCCAATTAAATTGCCACCGTTTCAATTGCGCCTTAATAAAAACTTGCGTGTTTCAAAGTTCTTGCTTCCTGTTCTTGGCATTGACACGGATGGTTGGATGCACGCTGTGCGCATTGGAGATATTGCATTGGTGGGTACGCCAGCCGATTATTGCGGAGAAATCAGCGTAGACCTGAAGTCATGGGCGCAGAATCACAGTGTCGATCTCTGGGTACTCAGCTTCAACGGTGACTATGTTGGATACATCTCACCTGACAAGTATTACTACGACAAGGATGAGAAAGGCGGCTACGGATACGAGCGAGGTATCATGTCATGGATAGGGCCAGACCAAGAGGCTTTCACCGTATCGCTCATCACGCATATGATCGATGTTTTGTTCTCTGAGTCTCCCGAGAATTTATGACACCACAGGGATTCAATCTCAAAACAAGGAATTAAAACAAGTCCTCGACATCTTCATTCTGTGGGGGAAGATGCCCATGTTTTTGGAGAAACTGCTGGATGAGCTCGCTTTCCCTTTTGGTGTACATGGGATCCTCTTCGTAAATAAAAAACCGCGCCTTTTTATTTGAAGAAAATTGCTCTTGAAGAGCCTGTCTTAAATTAGGGGTGCCAGCAATATAGATAATATTTTTCTCCTCATCCAGGAGTTGAAAGGCTCCTTCTGAGTCAGGAACCTGGGCTACAGCTTCAGGGCTAAACTCAAGCCATTTTTCAGGAGGAAGCATAACTGGAGAAAGCCGGAATCTCAGGTCACACCTCAAGCACCGGCTGGCTTCTTTACGCGCTTCCTCTTCCCCGTATCCCAACTGAACAAGATCAAAGGAACGGAGACGCTCGGGAAGAGAAGATGCAGGCATAGAAACTCTCTGTTTTGAAGAAAAATCCTTCTCTTCTCCCATCCACAGGCTGCCTCTCTCTTCATCTTTGAAGGCGGAAGGTCTATCCGCCAATCCTTTTCCTCCCAGAAATTTATCGATAGAATCAGCCGCTTTTCGTCCCATAGCCATGGCCTCTACTGCAGAAGCAGGACCCGAGGCCGCTTCTCCGCCAGCAAATACTCCTGGCACGCTTGTCTCAAGAGTCTGTACATTGATCTTAACGTTTCCTTCCTCTGTCAATTGTATGCCCAGTTCAGGAGGCAGAAACGAAAAATCAGGGCTCTGCCCTACTGCTAGAATTACTGTGTCGGCCTCGAGAAATTTTCTTTGAGAGGGATCAAAAGCCGGGCAAAAATAGCCTTTTTCATCAAAGACAGAGGTGCAGCTCTGAAGTTCGATTCCTTTAACATGCTTCCCATCTCCATCAATCTTTTTAGGCCCCCAACCAGGATGGATAATCACTCCTTCTTCCTCCGCCTCCTGGATTTCCCAGGGAAAAGCTGGCATCTCTTCTCTCTTCTCCAGGCAGGCGAGTTCTACTCTCGAAGCACCAAAACGCAGTGCAGTCATGGCTACATCAAAGGCTACATTCCCTCCTCCGATCACAACAACTTTTCCTCCAAGCTCCTTTTTCTTTCCTTCCTTAGCCTCTCTGAGGAATTCCAATCCCCAGTAAACCCCATCTAACGAAAGGCCCTCTACATTTATTTTTTTGCTCTCCTGGGCTCCGCTTGCCAGAAAAAGAGCGTTCCCTGCCTCGAGTTTTAAATCTTCAAGGAAATTCTCACTCTCTAGCGGAGTGTTGGTTAATATTTCGACTCCCATGGCTTTTATGTCCTCGATTTCCTGAGTTATAACACTTCGAGGGAGCCGGTATTCAGGTATAGCCCACCTGAGCATTCCTCCTGGTTCAGGCTGTGATTCATACACCGTAACAGAATGTCCGAATTTAGCTAAGAAGTAAGCTGTTACAAGGCCAGCCGGACCTGAGCCGACGATTGCCACCTTCCTTCCTGTCTGTTTTGCTTTCTGGGTTTGACCCCGTGATTCATTTGCCTGGAGGGCAAAGCGCTTGAGGCCACAGATAGCCACTGCCTGGTTGAGCTCTTTCCGCCTACATTCATCCTCGCAGGGATGATGACAGATGTAACCCAGGCTTGAAGCCAGAGGAACACTTTCTTTTATGACCTTCTTTGCTTTGTCGTATTTCCCCTGCGCGGTTAGGCTCACATAAGAAGGAATTTGCATTTCCACGGGACAACGGGTCATGCAGGGAACAATAGCAGCTCTCCTGTCCCCGGCTTTAAGCTCCTTATCTCGCAGAGCCCCGGTCGGGCAGACTTCTACACAAACACCGCAATAACGGCAACCTGATTCCTCAAGGGAAGATTGAGTGGTGCCGACAATAATTTCATTATCCACAACAACATATCCCAGGGCTTGGGCTCCGATGACCTCTCCGCACACTCTTACACACCGCAGGCAGCCAATACAGAGATTGTAATCTCTTATAAAAAGAGGTTTGTCCTCTTCGGAGTAGAGTTGGCGATGTACATAGCGGGTTATATCTTCTTTGAGGCCTATGTGTTCGGCCACTTTACGCAGCTCGCAAAAATCAAACTGAGGACAGCAACGTTCCTCCTCGGGGACGTTGGTGGAACATTGGGTCAGGCTGCAGCCTTCTTTTTGAGCACAGGTCAGACAGGCATGAGGATGATGGGTGAAAACAGAAACTAAATTCTCCCGACGGAAAGCTTCAATTTGCTCGGTTGTGGTTAACACCTCTAATCCTTCTTCAACATGAGTTAGGCACGAAAGAACGGATTCTTCTTTATCTTTGATCTTAACCAGACAGAGCCCGCATCCTTCGTATTTTTTATCTTGGGAGTCAGTTCGGTAGGCTTTCGGGCCGCGATAACAGACTTCTGCTAGAGGGGCTGCCTCAAAAGAAGGCAAATCAGGATGATAACAGAGATGAGGGATGTAAATGCCAGCGGCCAGGGCAGCAGCTAAAATAGTCTGCCCCTTTTCTGCCTCTATTTGCTGGCCATCAAGAGCTAACTTAACCTTCATTCTATTTATTAAAGAAAGTGCGGGCTTGATGAATCAAGCCCCTACAATCTATTTAATACCGTTTTGATAAATCAAGCACTTGCGTTCATTTTATGTTTGATAAATTAAATCCATCTATTTATTTAAAAAGGTGGGCTTGATGAATCAAGCCCCTACATTAAATCAATTCCCTACAATTTTTTTACCAGGAATGGGAAATTGCATCAGGTCTGCAGGCTTGAACACAGGGCAATGGTTTCTTTCCTGATGTTGGCTTACAGGGTGCACAACTGTATTTAATCTTCTTGCGATGGAGTTCTGTAACTTTGGCCACAGGTTCTTCCCGAAAAGGATCATTTTCTTCCTCACCTACTTCAAAAACGCCATAAGGGCAAGCGGTTACGCATTCACCGCAACCATCACATTTATCTGTATCAATGACGATGAAGTAATCACCTGAACCATCTTTATAACCATAGTGAGCTAGCATTTTATCTTAGACCTCTCTCTTTCTCTACAAGAGCCTTGGCAAAAAGAGCAGCACCCAGAGCACCTGCAATCTGGGTGTCATACTGGGGTTTAAGAGCTTCTATTTTCAACTCCGACTCAATTCTTTTCACAATTCCCTCATTTTTGGCAATTCCGCCAGTAATAGCAAAATCCTTTTCCATTTTTATTCTCCCCAGAAGCTCCACAACCCGGTGAGCCATGGCTGAGGAGTAAGCAGCCAAGACTTTCTCCTTGGGCCAACCCTTTCGTAAAAGCCCCACAGCCTCAGACTTTGCAAAAATAACACAAGTGGAACTCACAGGTTCTGGTTCTTTTTCTACTTTAAAAGAAAGCTGCCCCATTTCTTCGATAGGAATCGAGAGGAGGTCAGCAAAAACTTCCATGCCGCGTCCTGTTCCTGCCGCACATTTATCATTCATAAGGAAGTTTGTCACTTTGCCTCTCTCGTCACAGTGGATAGCTTTGCAATCCTGGCCGCCCATATCAAGGATCGTCCTCACCTGAGGCCCATACATGAAATTTGCTCCACGGGAATGACAGGCTATTTCGGTTAAAGCCCGGTTGGCGAAGGGAACATTTACTCTTCCGTAGCCTGTTCCTACGGTGAAATGAATTTTCTCCAGGGCAAGACCAGTCTCCTCCAGCGCTTTGTCCATTACCTTTTGAGCACTTTCAGGGCTGTCTGAGCCAGTACGAAAGTTACTGTAACAGAAAAGCTTGCCATCAACCAGAACAACTGCCTGGGAACTTACTGAACCGACATCAACTCCTGCGGAAATAATGTCGCCGGTTTTCCAGTCAATATCAGGCGACATCCACTTTGATTCAGGCCACCTCCAGTATTCTTTTTCCACCTTAGCCTCCTTTTGCCTTTTCTACTGCTGCATAAGCAGCACCCAGGGCACATGAAAATTCCGGGTCTTCGGGAATGAGCAAATCCAACTCCAGGTCTCGCTTTAAGGAATCAACAAAACCAATATTCCGGGCGACTCCCCCCACAAGAGCAACATCCTTCTCGATTCCAATTTTCCGGGCCATAGAAGCGATGCGGTCAGCGATCGCGTCATGGACAGCTCGGACAATATCCTCCTTGGTGTGCTTGGTATGAATAAGACTGACGACTTCAGACTCAGCAAATACAGCACACTGGGCATTCATCGGAACAGCTTTTTGTGATTTAAGGGAAAGGGCTCCCATCTCTTCTAGCTTGATCTCAAGGGCACGCGCCATAGTTTCAGTGAAGGTACCTGCCCCTGCAGCACACTTTTCATTGATAGCAAAATCTACAACTTTTCCTTTTTCACTAATTTTGATTGCCCTTCCCTCTTCAGCTCCAATATCAATCACTGTTCGTGCGGAAGGGAAAAGAAAATTTATTGCTTTGGCATTAGCTCCTACTTCAGTGATTGTTCCCTGAGAAAAGCTGACTTCCTCTTTTCCGGCCCCTGTTGCTGTTATATGAGACAAGTCTTCCTTTTTAAGGCCTGCATCCTTAAGAACCAGGTCTAAGGCTTCTTTCGCCGCAGCCTTCTGGTCAAAGCCACTAAAAACCGAACTTTTAGCTATAATTTTACCTTCTTCCAGGATCAGGGCTTTAACGTTTTTAGCCCCGCAATCTATACCGGCAACATTCATTTCCACCTCCATACCAAAAATGGTGTGTTTGATAAATCAAACACCTACAAGTAAATAAGACATCTACACACAAATTGTGGGCTTGATGAATCAAGCCCCTACAAATAAATCAAGTCCCTACGTCTATATTGAGTTTGATGAATCAAGCATCTATGAGACATCTTTTTCAAAATCAAGGCTTTCCATGAAGGCGTCAATTCGAGTCATTGTCTGAGCCTCATCAAATTCCCTCTCATCTCCCATGTTGCCTTCAAAACTCATCACCGGAAAACCTGCTTCTTTCAGGGCCAATCTATTTTCAGCGATTCCCAAACTTAAGCCTTCACAGCCACGGTTGTAATGGAGAAGAACTCCGTCAAGTTTCCATTCCTTGGCGATCCTGATCATCATCTCACTCTTGAGCTGGGGAAAGTAGAAATGCTGCCATTCCGGTTTATTCAGCTCCCAGGAGGCCAGGATGCGAAGGGCTTTATCGCGATCTTTTATCTCTATACCCTCCTCTTGAGGAGTCTTTCGCGGTCCCCAGCTTCCATCTTCCTTAATCTCCCACATGCCGATCAAGCCAAAAGTATAAAGAGAGCCGACAGATACACATCCATACTTTTCCAGGTAACGAAATACACTTAAAAAAGCCCAGGGAGGTTGGGTGTCAGACATAACACGGCAGCGCTCGTTGGCGACTGCAGCAATTCCTCTTTTTACCCTGTCTCTGACTTCATCTCGCAATTCCTCGTAGAAATCAGCTACTATCTTACTGCTTTTATTCAGAGTTCCATGGACATAAAGAGAATACATTGTTTTCTCATCAAGAGGAGCCGGAACAGTTTTGTTTAGAGCGCAAACTTCGGCCCATATACTTTCTGAACGACAGTGGTCGTGAACAGCCCGGATGAGCTTTTCATCATCATATTTCCTTCCTGTTACAGCCTCCAGCCATTCAATCCCGTCATGCATCTGACCGACTACATAGTCGAGCTTGTTATCTGTCAACTCCTCGTAAGGTCCCACGCTGACATCGATGCAATGCATGGGAATATCCTTTCCTTCCAAATCACGGACAACTTGGTACCATTTAGCATGAGAACAGCAGATATGGTCTTGCCAGATAAAATCTGGTTTTGGGAACTCTCCTCCGAAGACATATTTATTGAGCAGGATAGAGCCCCAGTAATTCCGCATGTAGGAGCATAAATCGCGCGCATAGCCTGCTTTTTCCACAGCCTCATGGCACTTTAGAGCAAAGTCTTTATTGAAGGCTACGGCAGCGCCATAAGGTTCGCCAGTGAGAGGATACACATCATCACCAAGGCCAGCCGGGATTGCATCAAAAGACCAGGCACCCCCTGCCCAGCGTAAACCTCCTTTTTCATGAGCCGTCGCAAAGTTTTTATAATAATTCAACCTGATTTCTTTGGCTTTATCCCAACACTTTAAAGGTTCTGTTTTATACTTAGCACCCATGAGATCCTCCTTAATATAGATCTTCCTCTCTTAGCATTTCCAGAAAAGCTTCTACTCTTGTTTTAAACTGGCCGAGAGGTACGGTTACATCAAATTCTAAAAATTGAGCGGGAATCCCAATCTGTTTGAGGCTCTCGATAGTAGCGGGAATATCGAGCTCATGGGGATCGCAGAACTTCTGCTGGATAACTATGGCTCCTTGAACTTCCCAATCTTGAGCTAGTTTCTTTATATGTTCCATCCTTGTTCGTTCCGGCCAGTCTTTACTGGGACAGGGAACTCTTTCTACGTAACGAGAAGCAATGGCCTCTAAAGGATCCTGGTTTGGAGTCACTTCATTCCAGAAATAGCGGCTTCCTGTGCAGTGATCATCCACCACAAAAATTGCTCCCAACGATTCCACCATTTGGAGAAATTTCGTATCATCGTTTTCACTGCCTAAAATCATCAACCTGATTTTGGAATCTTTTTCTACAGGGCGCTGGGGCAATTTTTCAAGAATCCCTTGCAGCGTTTCATTGTAATTATTTTTATCAACCATCTGGCTCGCAACCACTGCGTACATGGCTTCAAGGCCAGTCAGTACGGGATTAGGCTGTTTTCTTAATTCATATAGCTCTCGAGTTAGCCGGCGGGACTTATTCATAATCTCAATGCCCCTGTTCAGGTCCTCATCTGTGATAGCTCTTCCTGTCCATTTTTCAAGAGCTTCTTTAAGAACCCTTAATTCTCCCGTCAAATAAGGAAGAGCTCTTTTGCTTTGGACATTGTTGGGCATGGGAAGGTAATAACTGAAATCTATGGGAATATGCAGTTTCCAGGAAGTAAAGGTCTGGCGAATGTGTAAACAGCTCTGAGCAATCATAATCCCGTCAAGGTAATCATACCTTCCCTTGAGTCCTTGAGCTAAGCAGTCACGGCAGAAAGGGCAATACATTCCAAAAATATGAGGCTCAGTAACATCTTGAGGTTCATGGCTTCCTAGAATTCTCACTGGCAGCACTTCAGCGGCGTAAAGAATTTCTTCCGGGACATAGGTGCAGAAATAGCCAACAACCTTTCCTCCAGTCTTATTTTTCCACTCTTGAGCATACTCGTGGCGCTTTTGGTACCATTCTTTAAACTTTTCCATCATTCTTTTAACTCCTTTTCCAAAGGAATCATGTTGAGGATATCAAAACCTAAAGATCTAAAATATGAAATTAAGTTTCCTTCATACCAGTCAACAAGGGTTCTAACTTTTTTGACGTTTTTTCTCTTAAAATGACCCAGCAAGGTCTCACCCAGTTTGCGCCCTATCCCCCTCCCCTGGTATTCAGGATCGATTCCCAATACCTGTATCCAACCGGTTTTTTCCCCTCGACCGAACTCCCAAAGCCTTATTTCGGCGAAAATAAAGCCCACAAGCTTTCCATCTATTTCGGCCCCAAGGTTCAGGAGAGGTTCACCGTGCTGGAGATGATAAGTAGCTGTTTCCTCAAAATATGCCATTCTTTCCGATTTCCCTAAATCCTGCTCTTTCTCTATTTTTTCCTCGATTTGTAGAATATCATCAAGGTCATCCATGCTCAGTAGCCTGATATTTGTAGTTGTAAAAATATCCTTCCAGAGTTTAGAACGCCCCACTTTGCGGTAGTGAATTTTTCCTTCAGCTCGAAGAACTTCCAGATATTTTGCTACAGTATGGCGGGTTAGGCCCAGCTTATCTGCAAGTTCCTCCATCTGGAGGCCTAAGGGGGAAGCTTTGAGAACCTTTAGGATCTGATCTTGAAGGTTCTTTTCCATTCTTTTGCGGTATCCAATATTGGTTACCATAAACGTATAAAATGAGAGGTTCCTTGTCAAGAAATTTTTCATAATTATTATAATTAAAAAAAATGTGGATATGATGAACCAAGTTTCTACATATGATTCATTGAATCTCTTTATTTATAAAAAAGGTGGACTTGATGAATCAAGCCCCTACATAGAAATCAAGCCCACACACAAGAATAAAGCCGTTCACCA
>LAZR01000690.1_pt1 | contig 24166 bp, 31 predicted proteins | sample 329461 | NCBI WGS metagenome assembly LAZR01 (sample SAMN03002196, study PRJNA259156) | marine sediment metagenome | biome: sea floor; feature: Hydrothermal impacted sediments; material: marine sediment; isolation source: Loki non-amplified sample from Loki's castle hydrothermal vent sediment ...
TGTGTGGATGAGGGGTATCATAACCCATTCACTGAAAGTACAGAACAGAAGTCTGAATGTGTTGCGGTGCAGGTACATTCTGGCGGTGATAGGAGCTACAAGAAAAAGCCAGTAGTGGAGTATGTGAGCGAGAACTATGATAAAGATAAGATACTATGGCTTGGAACTGATAAAGATTTTAAAGTTGATTATGGCGTCAATCATTGCGGGGAACTTTCTTTTGTTCAAGCATTAGGGGCTGTATCTACGAGTAAATCTTTTGTTGGGTTTCCAAGTGTGTTGTTATATTGGGCTCTATGGCACGAAATGCCATGCTATGTGTTCACAGATCATCAGGGGCGTGATGATTTAAGAATTCATGATGAGTGGAAAAAATTATTAATTTATGATAAATAAGGGGTAGAAATGAAATTTTTAATGCTAAGAGGACAAGTGCCTCAGGATAGAAATGCAAAAGAAATTATGTTTGATAAGCGCGAAGACATTGATGATGTATGGTCTCAATTATTTTTTGCTATGTTAGAGGATAATGATAGCAGTGAGTTGTGGTATTGGGGAGGAAAAAGGACTAAGAAATTTACAGAAAATTTTACTGAGCGTTGGGTTCCGTTTTTTGAAAATTATGAAACTGAATTTGTTCCTGATGTTATATTTTGTAGAGGAGGCTTTCAAGAATATCATACAATTCTAAAAAGGTTTCCTAAGGCTGTTAAGATTTATTATGGTGCCGGGAATAGATTTTTGCCACAGCCAGGATTTCACGACTATGATATTATATTACAGGACTCACCTGAGCAGGTAGAGATATGTAAGGCACAATTTCCAAAGGCTTTGACGACATTATATGTCAAACCAGCAGCCGATAATGTATTTTATCCTATTGATTGTAAAAAGGATTTTGATGTATGCTTTCCAGCTAATGCATCTCAATCGTTCAAAGGGCACAATTTTGTATATAGTACGGTACCGAAAAATATAAAATTATTAAATCTTGGTAATAGACCTAAGAGATATGCGCATGGTGATAATGTCACATCCCTTAGATCTTCACGAACTGGTATGGCTAAAAATATATCTAGATGTAAAGTAGGCATAGTGGCTGTTAATAGTAGAGTAGATTCATGTCCGAGAGTAATACCTGAAATGTTAGCGTGTGGAATACCTATAATAGTTTTGGATGATGTAAGATTTTGGCAAAGTAAATATATAGTAAGTGCTAATAATTCCTGGGCTGATGATGCTACAGATAAATTAACTAATAAAAAGAATTTCTGGAGTACTATTATAAGATTTTGGCAAAACAGATATGTGGTAAGTGTTGCTGACTCCTGTACTAAGGATGCTACAGGCGAATTAACTAGTCAAGAGAATTTTTGGAGTACTGTAGAAATGGTATTAAATCATTTAGAATATTATAATCCAAGAAAATATTATGAAGAGAATTTATCTCTTGATCATGCTGGTAAATTTATAAGGGAGAAAATAGATGAAATTAGCGTTTAATAGTTCCAATAGTGGACTTGGTAATAATGGTGGAACCAAAACTATTATAAAATGTTGTGAGGCTCTAAATTCAATAGGGCATGAGTGTGATATTATAACTGTTGCGGATAAGTTCACGTGGTTTGAACATAAACCGCCTGTAAGATATATGCCCAATGATCTTGACGTTATAATTGCTGTGGCTAACTCAGATGTTGTTGGTACTTTACGTAGTAATGTCGATAAAAAAGCGTGGTACATTAGAGGACATGAGTCTTGGTCAGCGCCAGAATATTTACTGGAGGATTATTATAGAAATCCAAACATATTAAATATAGTGAATTCTAAAGGATTGCAACAAAAACTTACTACTTATAGAGCTGATTCTGTAGTGGTTTATTCTGGTATTGATTTAGGTATGTGGGAAGATCGTAGGTTACGCTATCGTGAGTTAGGGCAGAAAAAAATAAGAATAGGATGCTTATATAACGGCAAGCCAACTAAAAGATGGGAAGATTTTGTTGAGCTGGCTAGTATATTAGGCCATGATGACTATGAGTATGTTGGTATAGGGGATAAAGAAAGAAAGGACGGGTTTCTTTCTGCTTTTTGGGCTAATATTTCTATAGATGAGTTAAATAATGTCTATAACTCATGTGATATATGGTTTGCCCCTACTGAACTTGAAGGGCTCTTTAATGTTTCGATGGAAGCTGCTTTGTGTGGGTGTTTGATAATATGTAGTGATGCTCCAATGAACGGTATGTGTATGGATTATGCATTTGATGGCGATACTGCTATGGTGTATGAAGCAAGGAATATAGAGCAGGCAGCAGAGATTATAAAAAATCCGAACTGGGATCTAGTTGATAAGATGTATGATCATTTAGTGAATAATATAAGTAGTAGAGAAGTAAATATGAAAAAACTAGTAGACTATTTGGAGGAACAGTTATGAAATTTCCAGATTTTGTTATAATAGGGGGTATGAAATGCGGCACTACTGTATTATGGCATAATCTGAATAAACATCCAGGCATTAATATGTGTAAAAATTGGGAGGATCCAAAAATTGCTTCGACTGAGATAAGGTTTTGGAATAATGGTGCTCCTCATAAGACATGGAACAAAGGAATAGATTGGTATAAAGGATTGTTTATTGGAGACTGTTGTGGTGAAAAATCTGCAAACTACATAGAAGAACCAATGACGATGAAAAGAATGGCGAAGCATATGCCCGATGTAAAATTAGTTCTTAATGTTAGAAATCCAGTTGATAGAGCTTATTCTGAGTATCAAATGCATCACCGTAAATTGAGTAAGCCGTTTGATATGTCTTTAGCTAGACAAAGAGGATATTTATGTCGTGGGTCATATTATTTACAGATAATGAATAGTGTTATGAAGTTTTTTCCTAAAAAAAGTCTGTATATTGTTATTCAAGAACGTATGAAAGAGGACACTAATAGAGAGTTGAATAAGTTGTGTGATTTTTTGGGGGTAGAACACCACGATATGGTAGTCAAAGAAACTACATCCGAGGTAGCTACAAATAGAACCCTTGATCTAAACGAGGATGGTAAGATTAAGAACTATAAAGTATGGAGTAGTAAGTATGAACCAATGTCTTCGGAGATTAGGAATGATTTATTACAATATTATAAAAAACACAACGAAAAATTATTTGGATTTTTGAGATATAAAATAGAAGAATGGGAGGAAAATAAATGAACGAAAATCCATTAGTCAGTGTAGCAATGACCTGTTTTAATCAAGAGGTGTTTATAAAAGATGCTATAAAAAGTATTGCTATACAAAATTATTTAAATTGGGAATTAGTAATAGTAAATGATTGTTCTACCGATAATTCACTGGGGGTAATTGATAAGTGTATAAAGGATCATTGTATACAAGATAAAGTAAGAATTATTACTCATAGGGAAAACATTGGGTATGGTTATAGTCTAGGAGAAGCTATTAGAGAATCAAAGGGTGAGTTGGTGGTTATACTTGACTCGGATGATGCACTGGCGGAAGATTATTCTATAAATGTAAGTGTTAAGGCTCATTTAGAACACCCAGAAGTTGCAATGACTTATAGTAATTATTGGGAATGTAAAGCAGATTTAAGTCGAAAAAAAATTTATAAAACAAAACAAATAGACAATTATTTTGAGAAGGGCGGCAGAATAAGCCATCTAAAGGTAGTCAAGAAAAAATATTATGATATGACAGAAGGCATCAACCCTAAATTGAAACAAACAGTGGATAAAGATTTAACTTTAAAAATGGAAGAAGTTGGCAAATTGTTTTTTATAGATCAGGCATTACATTGTTATAGGTTACATGTAGACAATTTATCAAGATCTTTACACCATAAGGGTGCTACGTATAGGGAATTTGTAAATAAAATGCGGAAACAAATTTATGAGGATACTAGAAAAAGGAGAGCAGAGAAAAAGAAATGAATGATAGAATATTGGTGATTAATAAATGAAAATTTTTATAGATGCTGGACAAAAAGCCGCTGTCAAGAGAATGATGGAGGCATGTGATAAAATGGGCTGGAATGCTGTAAGTAATCCTAAGGGGGCTGATGTGCAGTTATCTATAATAAGAATAAGGTCTAAAAATAGTCTACCTATTATTTTGAGACTAAATGGTGTATATTATGATAAAGCTGAAAATTATAAAGGAAGAAATATTGAAATAAGTAAGGCTCATAGTGAGGCGGATGCTGTTGTTTATCAAAGTAATTTATCTCAAAGAATGTGTGAAAAATATTTAACTAAACGAAGAACAAATATATATGATGTGGTGTATAATGGAATTGATTCTGCTGATTGGGATAATTTTGAAGAACATGATGGTATAAATATTGTTAGTTGTGCAAAGTGGCGTCGACATAAAAGATTACAGGAAACTATAGAGGTATTTGATGAGTTCTTAAATCATTGCCCAAAGGCTATGTTATATATATTGGGTCCTATGAGGAAGGGCACTAGGCATGTAAAACACCCTAATATAATTTATAGTGATATCAAAAATAAAATAGAATTTGATGAAATACGAGAAGTATATAAGACTTGTGATATGTATCTACATCTATCCAAAAAAGATTCTTGTCCAAGCTCTGTGACCGAAGCTATTGCTGCTGGTATGCCTGTTATTACCACAAACGCATGTGGAGGCGCCACTGAAATGTGCGAATTAACTGAAGGATGTATAGTTGTGCCGGGAGAGTCTGAATCTTTAGAACCGGATTATATCTATAAAGATCCATATAATAAGTTATCTACTGATGTTAAAAATAATATTTTGAAAGCTATGTTAAAAATTGCTGTGGATAAACGTAGAGTTATACTACCAGAAGGATTAACAGCCGAGTATGCTGCTAAAAAATATATTAATATAATGGAGAAAATTGTATGAGCTTCAAATTTAATATAACTGAAGAGTATAAAAAAATGGCTGTTTTACATGTGTCTCAGACTATAAAACAAGAGGATGCTTATTTAGGTATGAGTGTGTCTGAATATGAGTTGTTTAAAGATTTTGTAGGAATGCCTAAAAATGTTTTAGAATTAGGATGTGGTCTTGGAAGAATGTCTGTATATTTGAACAGTAAACTACAAGATCCTTCTATACATTATATATTGGCTGACACCTCTTATGTTAGTGAAGATATAAAATTTGGATTTAATAATGCAGAAAGTTATTATAATGATTTGTCTTTGACTGAAAAATTTGTACGTGAACATGGTATGACTAATTTTGAAATCTTTGATATTAGAGAAAGAAATTTAAATACACTTAGTAATATTGATTTTGTTATGTCATTTTTATCGGTAGGATTTCATAGTAAAATAGAAGAATATATAGAAGATTTACTTCAAATAACTACTAGTGATTGTACTATGGTTTTTGGTGTAAGGAGAAATAAATATTTTAGGAAGAGTTTTAGGGATTATTTTAATGAAAGATATTTATTTGAAAATCAATTTTTTGCTGCTGGAAGGATGACTAAAGAAAATATATTAATATTGAGAGAAAAAAATGATAGAATTTAAGTATGGTAATCACAATATAAAAATTAATTGTGATCAACATGAGTATCTTTTTAAATATATAACAAAACATAAAAATTTTTTTGAAGAAACTTATCTTAGATTTTTAAAAGATATTATAAATGATGAAAGTGTTGTAGTAGATGTTGGGGCCCATATAGGCAACCATACTATTTATTTTTCTAAAGTTTTAGAGGCAAAAAAAGTAATATCTATTGAACCCACTAGAAGATCGTACGAAGTACTATGTGATAATATAGAATTAAATGATCTGAGAAATGTCACAACTTATAGAGTCGCTGCGGGATCTTCAAGTGGAATTGGCAAGTGTTGTGTAAGAAAATCTAGTAATTCTGGTGCAAATAGCTGGGGAATTTCAGTGGAAGAAGTAGGTAATGAGGGCGAAGTTTCTGTTGTGCTGTTAGATGATATCATAAAAGAAAAAGTTGATTTTATAAAGATTGATGTAGAGACGTTCGAGATTGATGTTTTAAAAGGGGCGTTTAATATTATTAAAGAATATAGTCCAGACATAATGATAGAGGTATCTAGAAATAACCTTAATGTTTTTGAAAAGATGATGAATGAGTTTAATTATATATATACGGGTGCTAAAGTTTTCGAAAAGAATACTAAAGCAAAAGCAAGTAGTTTATTGATAGTTTCTTCTGAAAAAGAGATATCTAAAAAAAACTAATGTTATTTCGTATAAATATAAAGGAGGGTAATAATGAAAAAACAATTAGATATTTGGTTAAAAAAAGAAAAATATGATAGTCTTAATGCAATATTTGGAGATCATGAAGAGTTTAAAAAGACTAAGGGTGAATCTATAAATTATAAGGGCATTGTTGAAGTATTTAAAGTAATAGAAGAATTGATAGACAAACAAGAAAAGAAAATATCTTTATTAGATATTGGTTGTGGGACAGGTCTTTATTTATGGGCATTTAAGGAAAAATTGTCCAAAGTTTTGGGTTTAGATTTTTCTCCACATATGATAGAACACACAAAGAAAATATTTGAAAAATATGATATAGATTCGGAATTTAAAATTGGAAGTACTTTTAATATTCCGTTCCCGGATAATTATGTAGATCTTTTAATTCAAGTTCATGTTTGTATGCATGTGGGGGGATCATGGGATTCTCTTAAAGAAATGATTAGAGTAGCGAAAAAATATATAATATTTACTGGACCAAGTTTTGATGATGAGTTACTCAAACAAATGGATCAAATGATCAAACCAAAAGCTTGGGCGGTGAGTCTTCCGTTATTAACTCAGGAATTAGATAGTTTAAAAGATAGCGGTGTGATAAAAGAATATGATTTCAAGTATAGACCATCAGCAGGAATATTTAAACACCATATATTATATATTGAACTTGAAGAATAAAATACAGGTTGAGGAGTATATGATGGAAGACATGACATTTATTTGTGTATTTACAACAGGTAGAAGTGGCACTGCATTTTTGGCTCAGGTTTTTGGAATGAATGCTTGGTCAAAGAACAGAATTTACAATATTAATCAAGATTTTATTACACATGAAAATTGGACTGGATTTCCAATTTATAGATTAAAAAAACTTGTGTTAGATAGCACTGAATCTATAGAAATTCAGCGAGAATTTTTAGAAATGAAATTATATAATTTTGAATGTTCAAACGATAGTAAATATTTTATTACTGATCATAAAATAGGAAGATTTTTTGGACATAGTCTACCCTATTTGAAATGTAACTATAAAATTATTTATTTAGAGAGAAACAAGGCAGATGTTATTGCTTCTTTTTTAGGTAGATTTAAAGACCACAGAAAGCATAGGAATAATTACGAAGAATTTTATAATAAATTATGGGCAACCGTTTTTTATACACCTTTGGATGCCTTTGCTATTAATCGGGTAAAAAATTGGAATAATTATACTGGTAAACAAAAATTAGAATGGTATTGGGATGAGACCAAACTACAGTGGGAAAAATTAAAGAAAAAATTAGATAATAATACATATATTGAAGTGAAGTTCGAAGATTTGAAATCTGGCGGGCTGGATAAGATATCTGATTTTATTCAACTACCCTATTCAAAAAAATTAATTGATGTATACGTGAACCTACAAAAGAAGGAGTAGTGATATGATTGTAATGTTATATTTCGATAGTGGTTATTATTACTGGGCGCCATTATTAATTAGGTCGTTTGCAGTATATGAGCCAGAAGTAAAATTTACTCTCTACACTTTTAATTTGTCTAAACAACAGGTCGATGAACTAAAGTCATTTAGTAGTGTTCTTTATGTAGAAAACATGTCGATGGAGTTTGATCCAAAAATAGCCACGCGTTGGTTATATCAGTTAGTATGTAGAAAGGGTAAATTTTTATTAGATACGATGAATCGATTTGAGAATGAAAAGTTGTTTATTAGTATGGATATAGATATGATGCTTGTACAAGAATTAGGTGGATTAAAAAAGAAAATGAAAAATTACGATGTAGGATTTGTTTGGGTTAACATCAATAAAATAATGAGTGGTTTTATAGCAATTAGTAATACTGATAACGCTAAAAAATATTTAGAAGAATACTATAAAAGGGCAATGATAGGCAAATTGAAGCATGAAAATGACCAGCCCACACTGGCTAAGATATATGAAGAGAAAAAGAATGGCATGAATTTCTTGTTAATATCAAGAAAATATTTAGATCCTGATGCTTGTAACGATGCGTATGTGTGGAGCGCGCATAAATCTGTATTTGGGCCTAAAAAAGAGCGATATAAAAAATATCTTGAAAAGTTGAAGTATATGGAGAATGAATAGAACAGGTGTTATTAATGGGTTAGTAAAAAAATACAACTATACTTCATACCTGGAGATAGGTGTCAAGAATCCTAAAAATAACTTTGATGTGATATTAATTGAAGATAAAGACGGCGTGGATCCAGAATGGCGCCGACCACCAGTATCAGGCAATAAATTTGTTATGACATCAGATGATTTTTTTAATCAGATTGGTAAGGATAAAAGGTACGACTTGGTTTTTATAGATGGGTTACATCATTTTGAGCAGATAGACAAAGACATTGTAAATTCATTGAAACATTTAAATGATAATGGTACTGTAGTAATACATGACTGTAATCCCACCATAGTATCTATGCAATCCAGGCCAAGAATAGCTGGCCGGTGGACGGGTGATGGGTGGAAATCTGTTTTTAAACTTAGATATTTTAGAAATGATCTGAGCATATTTGTGGTAAATGTTGATTTTGGATGTGGTGTTATAAGAAGAGGCAAACAGGAATTGTATAAAACGGATGTTGACATTGAAGAATGTTTGAAATGGAAATACTTTAACAGAAATAGAAAAGAAATATTAAATTTGATAGGTGTAGAGGAGTATAAAAAATGGATAGAAAATTAAAAATATTGCGTCTATCTTACACACCACCAAATGCTAGGTACAGCAATGACCAATCTGTATTTGATGAATTACATAAACAGGCAGATGTAATTTTTGTTGATATTGTTAAATTGAAAGACCCAGCTCTTATAGATAAGAAGATAGCAGCACTGATTAAGAAGCATGATTTTGATTTCATCTATAAAAATTTTGTAGGCCCGTCTGTAGATTCCTTGAAAATGCGACCCCTATATGAATATGGTATTCCTACAGTTGTGTCTTCAGGAGATTGTCATACTAGATTAACAAATTCGATATACAACGACAGAGCTAATCATCATAAATTTGATGTTATTTTAGTTAATAATGGTAGTACTATTTCATGTTTTAAAGACTATTTCGATAGGGATATGAATTATATTTGGATTCCCTGGTCCTATAACACTGCTATACATAGGAATTATGGAGAATCTGTTAAATATGATACTTGTATTCCTGCTAGTAATTTTAAAATAAATATAAGAAAAAAAATAAATAAATATTTATCTGCGAGTAAATATAACCATATAATGATTAAGGGATTATCGCCTATGGGTTTTAGTAAAAGAATTAATCAATGTAAAATAGGCGTAAGCACTTGTCAGATAGAGCATAGGTGGTTTTATAAAAAGACTTTTGTGGGCATGACCTTTACTAAATACTATGAAATTCCTATGTGCAATGCACTTCATATAGGTCAGAAGAGTGGTGACGCAGAAAACTTAGGTTTTATTGACGGTGAAAACATAGTTATGTTTGAAACTTTTGAGGAATTTAAAGACAAATGTGATTTTTATTTGAATAACGAAAAGGGTAGATTAAGAATTTTAAAAAACGCCAGGAAGCATGTTGAGCCTATGACCTATGAAAACAGGATGAAGGAATTTCTAGTACGAGCTAAAAAACTTATATAGAGGAAGGATTGAAACTATGAAAATAATGATAACTGGCGGCTGCGGATTTATCGGTGCTCATAACGTTGAGCATTATCTGAAGGAGACGGATTTTGAAATTTACATTCTTGACAAACTAACTTATGCCGCTAATGGCCTTGATAGAGTTAGGGATATCAACGCATTTGATAATAAAAGAGTGAGATTTTTTACTACTGATATAACTTTACCAATATCTGAAGGGATTCAGAAAGAATGTGGAGATGTAGACTATATTTTACACTTTGCTGCTGAGACCCATGTGGATAGATCGATAGATAGTGCGGAGCCTTTTGTAATGTCTAATGTGGTAGGAACTCTACACATGTTAGAGTTTGCTCGGAAATGTAATAATTTGAAAGCGTTTGGTTATTTTAGCACTGATGAGGTATTTGGGCCAGCTCCGGAAGGAGTTAATTATAAAGAATGGGATAGATATAATTGTACAAATCCATATGCTGCAACAAAAGCTGGAGCTGAGCAGCTGTGCTTGGCTTATATGAATACTTATGAGCTGCCAGGATTTATTACACATTGTATGAATGTGTTTGGAGAAAGACAACACCCAGAAAAATTTATTCCTCTGTGTATTAGAAAAATTAAGCATGGTGAAGTTGTAACTATACATGGAACTGCTGATAGGAAAAAAGCTGGTTCGCGTTTTTATATTCATGCTAGGAATGTAGCGAGTGCAGTTCATTGGTTATTAGATAAATATGAACAGCGGGAAATATATAATATAGTAGGAGAAAAAGAGCTGTCCAATTTAGAACTTGCCCAAATGATAGCTGATATTATGGCCGCGAAATTAAAATATGAGATAGTAGATTTTCACAGTTCAAGACCTGGACATGACTTAAGATATGCCTTGGACGGCAGCAAGTTAGAAAATATGGGATATAAAATTCCTATGTCTGTTGATGAAGCTCTTAAAAAGACAGTTGAGTGGACATTAAAACATAAAAAATGGTTATATTTAAAATAGAATGCCGGAGGCTCGAATGAATAAAATAAAAGATATATATGGGTTAAGGGGATCTCACACTGCTGTATTTCTTGGTAGTGGCCCATCAATTAATAATATAACAGATGAGCAGTGGGAAGCAATTTCGAAAACCGATACTTGGGCTATAAATAATTGGGTATATCATCCATTTGTACCTAAATTTTATCATCCGGAAGTTAAAAAATATAATAGAGATGTTATAAAAAGGAGAATAGCTGCTCGTGATGATTATAAGGACGTAACTTTCATTGTTAATCAAGAAAGAACTTATCTTTTGGATGTTATAGGGCATGATAAACTAGTTTATTCTTATAGAATGTACAAAATAAATACAGTGAAGAAACCTATTGTGCCAAAATACACACCTAGTAGTGATCCAAATACGTTAACATGCAATCTCAATTCGTCTATGACTATGCTATTAGAATTATTTGCAAGATTTAAATATAAAAAAGTAATATTTTTTGGGGTAGATATGTATGATTCTCGTTATTTCTGGACAGATAGGCCAGAATACGGGGAAACTCATTGTCAATGGAATAAAGATCATGAGGATAAGGACCCTGATGCTCCTCATAATACTGCTCATATTAAGAATTTTATAGTATGGTTTTCTAAAAAAAGAATGAGTAAATATGGTGGCACTTTTCTTGTAGGACATAAAAACACAGCTTTATACCCTGATTTACAATACTATGATATAGAGAAGGGAGAAATTATAAATGAGTAATATAATTATAGTCGCGGAGATTGGAATTAATCATAATGGAGATATGGATTTAGCTAAAAAAATGATTGATATGGCTAACTTAGCGGAGCTGGATTATGTTAAATTTCAAAAGAGAGTTATAAACAGTGTATATACAAAGGAATTTTTAGATTCACCTAGGGAGAGTCCGTGGGGAACTACACAGGGAGAACAGAAGAGAGGTATAGAATTTGATATAATTGATTATACCCAAATTAATAGTTATGTTAGAAAGAAGGATCATTTAAAGGGTTGGTTTGCTTCCCCGTGGGATGTTAAATCTGTTGATTTTTTGAACCGATTTGATGTATCTTATATAAAGGTAGCCAGTGCTTCTATAACTGATTATGAATTACTGACTGCTATTAAAGAGTCAGATATTCCTGTTATAATTTCGGTAGGTATGAGTACTAAAGATGAGGTAGATAGTTGTTTGAACCTTTTTGGTAATCAAGTAGAATATATTCTAGCTTGTAAAAGTACTTATCCTACGAAAAATGAGGATATGAATTTGAATTTTATTAAAACACTTAAAGAAGAGTATCCGAGATATAAAATTGGATTTAGTAATCATAATTCAGGTATTCAAATGTGTTTAGCCGCGTCTGTTCTAGGGGCTGAGATGATAGAATTTCATATGACGTTGGACAGATCTATGTATGGAAGTGATCAAGCTGCCTCTATAGAGACTTCTGGGATACTTAAAATAGGTGCTCATGTTAGAGCATTGGAACAAGCTATGGGCACCGGTGATTGGACAATTACTCCTGAGGAAGAAGAAATAAAAGCTAAGTTGAGAAAATAATATGAATATACTAGCAGTTATACCTGCGAGGCGAGGTTCAAAGCGTCTTACACGAAAAAATACTCGTTTATTGTGTGGAAAACCTCTTATAGCTCATACACTTCTACATGCTAGTCGATCACGGATGGTTAATCGTGTAGTTGTTTCTACTGATGGTGATGACATCTCAAAGATTTCTAAGGAATATGGTGCAGAAGTAGTATGTCGTCCAAAAGAAATTAGCGGTGATAAAGCTTCGTCGGAGTCCGTTATAATACATGTGCTTAAGCATTTGAAAGAGGTAGATAGTTATATTCCCGATATAGTGGTTTTTCTTCAATGTACATCACCTATAAGAGAAGACGATGATATTGATAATGCTATAAATATCTTTATAAAGCAGGAGGCTGACTCGTTGTTTTCAGCCTGTAGGTTTAATAAATATATATGGACGTTGGCAGATAAAAATATAATGCCTATAAACTATGATTATAAAAATCGATGGAGAGAGCAGGATTTTCCAGTGCAATATATGGAAAATGGATCTATGTATATATTTAAGCCTTGGGTTGTGAATGTATTAAATAATAGGCTTGGAGGTAATATTGTAATATATGAAATGGGCCAGGAAAATTCGTTTCAAATAGATACTATAGGGGATTTAGAATTATGTGAATTTATATTAAATTGGAGGTATAAAAATGTCTAATTATGTAGAGCGACAAGTCGGTAAATATAAAATGAGGCTTAGGCCTGGCGAGGGAGGAATTCATGCCAATTTGAATACGATATCTATAAAGAGCAGCGGGCCGAGAGAGCCTGAACTTATAAAGACATTGGAAGAGGAGCTTACTGAGAGCATGGTTTGTATGGATCTAGGTGCTAATATTGGATATGTTACTTTACTAATGGCGGATAAAATGGGCCAACTGGTAAAATATACGCAATAGAACCTGACCCGGCAAACATTGAATTACTAAATGCTAATATGAAACTTAATAATTATAGTGATAGAGTACAAGTATTTAATATGGGCGCGTCTAATAAAAGTGGAAAAATGGATTTTTACGTAGGAAAGTCTTCGAATCTTGGTGGCATGGCTAAAACTAAAAATACTAAAGGTGCTGCTCTAAAAGTAAAAGTAGATACGCTGACAAATTTTTGTAAGGATAAGGATATTCCAGAACTAATAAAAATGGACATAGAGGGCCACGAAGTTGAAGTCATGGAAGGCATGTATGAGCTTGTATCCACTAAAGATTTTCCATGTAAAATAATTATGGAATTACACCCAATCCATTACAATGAAAGCCATAGTTTAGAACATTGGATGAAAAAATTTTTGAAATGTGGCTTTAAAGTTAAATATGTAATTTCTGCGGGTGTGATAGTTCCTGATTTATTTAAGGAGTGGGGATATGAGCCTATAAAATCATTTAAATCAAACAGGGGGTTGTATGATAATTTTTCTGAAGAGCATATGCTAATAGCGTGTTGCCGTGAAAATAAGCAATGGATGCCTGGTAAAAATAAATACTCACCTAAAATTGCACGGTATGTTATGATTGAGAGGGGTTAGAATGTTAAACATAGACATAGGTGGGCAAAAACATAGAAGAGATTTTGCCGGCAGATGGAAGACTGTGGATATTAGTACTACTTCAGATTATATCCATAATTTAAATGAAGAAGAACCGCTACCGTTTAAAGATAACTCTGTGGATAATATTTATACATCAGATACATTGGAACATGTGGAACCGGTGCAGATTACATTTGTGTTACAAGAGTTTTACAGGATTTTAAAACCTGGAGGTAAGTGTAGAATAGTAGTACCTGATAGTGCTTATGCTATAAAGCAATATATAAATAACCCCAAAGAACTTTCTCACAAGAAATATTGCGCCAAACCACTGTTTATGCCGGCAACTCCTATGGGATACTTAACCGCTTGGTTCCATACTAACAAAAGAGGACTTGGAACTGGGCATAAACTAGGTTTTGATGAGGAATTGATGAGGGCTTTTATTGCTAGAACAGAATTCAAAGATGTTATAAGTATGGAGTATAACAAGTGTTCAAAGATATTTAAAGGCAAAGATTATGAACGATATGCTGGATGGTCTTTGTATATTGAGGTAACGAAATAGGAGGATGTGTGGAATCACTATTTTCTTTACATGATAAAACAGTTGTTCTAACCGGAGCTGCTGGGTATTTTGGACGATCGTTTTCAAAATGTTTAGCCGATGCTGGAGCACATGTTGTATTATTGGGCCGAGGATCAAAAATTAAAAGACTGGCTGAAGAGATCGGTGTTGATTACTTATCCGTTGATTTTTATGACACAGAGGATTATAAAGAATGCCTTGAATCTATAAATGATGTAGATGTACTTATCAATAACGCTTATGAATTTAGCAAAAATACTGGGTTTAATGATCAATCTGGTAAATTGGAGAATATGTCTAAGGAACAGTGGAATAAAAGCTTTGAGTCTGGTGTGTATTGGCATGCCTTGGCTACACAAGTGCTGGGTGAAAAAATGAAGCAGAAGAAATCTGGATCAATAATAAACATTAGCTCAATGTATGCTTTAGTTGCACCTGATCCAAGTCTGTATGAGGGTAAAGATGCTTTTAATCCTCCAAGTTATGGTGCTGCTAAGGCGGCTATACTGGCTTTGACGAGGTATACTGCATCATTTTACGGTGAGTATGGTATACGATGTAATGCTATTGTTCCTGGATCATTTCCTAATACTAGTACAGATTCGTACAATAGCCCTAATGATGAGGAGTTTTTACAGAGACTTAGAGACAGAACTGTTCTTGGTAGAACTGGTAGGTTAGAGGATTTACACGGAGCTCTTATATTCTTAGCGTCTGATGCTTCAAGTTATATGACAGGACAATCAGTAGTGATTGATGGGGGATGGACTATAAGATGAAAAAGTATTTTAATGGGCTGACCACAGTAAATATTGAACTAACAAATATGTGTAATAAGAATTGTTGGATGTGCGGGCGGAGAAAAATAGATAGAGATTATCCAGAAATAGCTATGAACTATGGACACATGGATTTCAAATTAGTTAAGAAAATAGCTAAACAATTGCCCGATAACATAGTAGTACAGATGCATAATAATGGAGAGCCTCTAGTATATCCCAGATTTGGCGAAGCCATGAAGTTATTTAATAGGCAGATAAGATGCATGGACACTAATGGTAAATTATTAGTGGAGAAGGCAAATGAAATTATAGCTAATATGGAGACACTAACTATATCCGTGATAGAAAATGATACGGAAGGCGAAGAGCAATACAAATTAGTCAAGGAATTTTTGAGGCTGAAGGGTAATAGAAAGCCGTCTATGATTTATAGATGTTTAGGCGATGTTAATATAGATAGGTGGAAAGAATTACCCGGATTGATAGTCAAGAGAGTTTTACATGATCCTATGGGTAGTTTTAACTATAAGAAAGAACCAGTTATACCAGAGATAGGCATATGTTGGGAAATATTAGGGCATATGGCTATTAATCGTCTTGGTGAGGTTTCTATGTGTGTAAGGTTTGATCCAAAACGATTAGGAGTTATTGGTAATGTTAATAAAATAAAGTTGATAGATATATGGAACGGTGATAAAAGAAAAAGACGTCTAAACCATCATATTGCAGGAGATAGATGTGTTGTGCCTTTATGTAATGGATGTCATTTTTGGGGAGTGCCTAGAGGATAAAGGAGAATATTATGAGATGTTTAGTAACAGGCGGTGCAGGATTTATTGGGTCAAATTTAGTGGATGCTTTAATAGATGATGGACATAAAGTTAGAGTAATAGACAATTTGTCAACTGGAAAGGAAGAAAATATAAATCCAAAGGCTGAATTTTGTGAGGTGGACATAAGAGATTTTAGTGATATTAGGCCAGAGTTTAGTGGTATAAATTGTGTGTTTCATCTTGCAGCATTTCCTAGAGTTCAACCATCAATAGAAGATCCTATATTGGCAAATTATATAAATTTAAACGGTACGCTGCATGTTTTGAAAGCAGCGCAGGAATATAAAGTAGATAAGGTTATTTATAGTGCATCATCGTCTGCTTACGGGGATCAGTCAGTTATGCCGTTGAAAGAAACCATGCCGGCTAATCCACTGAGCCCTTACGGATTGCAGAAATATGTAGGTGAGTTGTATTGTAAATTATTCACGGATATATATGGATTGCCAACAGTGTCGCTAAGATACTTCAATGTATATGGTAATCGTCAGGCTTTGGAAGGCGCCTACTGCTTAGTCATGGGTATATTTGTTCAGCAGAGACTTAAAGGAGATCCTATGACTATAATTGGTGATGGCGAACAGCGAAGAGATTTTACCTCCGTTGTTGATGTGGTTAGAGCTAATATATTAGCCGCGAAAAGTGACAAAGTTGGCCATGGGGAAGTTATAAACATAGGAAAAGGATTTAATTATAGTGTCAATGCATTAGCTAATATGATAGGAGGTCCTACTGTTAATGTACCAGCAAGAATAGAACCAAAAGAAACGCTGGCTGATATACGATTAGCTAAAAAATTATTAGGATGGGAACCTACAATTAAACTAACAGAATGGATTAAAGAATATAAAAAAGAAATGGGATTAAAATAGATGGTATATTGGATAACAGGCAGAAAAAATTCGGGAAAAACAACACTTGCATATAGGATTGCTAAACAAACTAATGGTGTAGTTGTAGACGGGGATGAAGTTAGAAAATATTTTCCCACAGGATATACTGATGAAGAACGGTTGGAGAACATATGGAAAATAGCTAAGATAGCTAAACTTATGGAAGACCAGGGAAAAGTGGCTATAGTAGCTTGTGTTAGTCCAAGAAGGGATTGGAGAGCTTTAGCTCAAGAAATATTTGATGAATGTATAGAAATATGTATGCCATTTGGCGAATTATGGGAGGGAACAGAGTATGAAGAACCAGATTATTGATAAACCAAAAATTGGAATAATAGGGTTTGGGTTTTTAGGCAGTGCATTGCTGCATGGGTTTGTTCTACATGCAGATATAAAAATTTATGACAAGTACGATAACATCTATGACTCGTTAGATGACACGGTTAATTCATCTGACTTTGTATTTATAGGAGTGCCTACTCCTATGAAAGATAGTGGAGAACAGGATCTATCTAGTATATATGATGCAGTAGAAAGTGTGGTCAAGGTTGCTAAGAAAAGAAAAATTATTATTTTAAGGAGTACTATTATACCTGGAACTACAAGGAATTGCGCAAATAAATACCCAGGACATGACTTTGTGTTCTGTCCGGAGTTCCTTACTGAGCGCCAAGCAAAATTAGATTTTATTAATTCAGCCAGGATCATTTTGGGCGGTAAGAAAAAGATTACTGAGAAAGTTGAAAAAGTATTTAGAGTAAGATTTAAACATACGCCCATATACCACACTACACGGGAAGCTGCAGAAGTTGTTAAGTATATGTCTAATGCGTTTTTCGCAGTTAAGATTGCATTTCTTAATGAGATGTATGATATAGCTGAAAATATTGGTGTGCCATACGAAGATCTGAGAGATATGTGGTTAGCCGATTGTAGAATAGGTAATAGCCATACTGATATACCAGGGCATGATGGACAAAGAGGTTATGGAGGGAAGTGTTTTCCAAAAGATGTGCAAGCATTTATTAAATGGGCTGAAGAAAATAATTTAGAATTAGATACATGTAGAGCTGCTGAAAAAGTAAATTCGCGGGTAAGAAAAACTAAAGATTGGTTAGATATTAAAGGAGCTACTTCAGAAAATGACTATGAATAATTACATTAATGGGTTTAATAAGGCTAGGATATTGGTAATAGGTGATATAATGTTAGATAAATATATATGTGGGAATGTATCACGTATATCGCCTGAAGCTCCAGTACCAGTAGTAGAAGTAGAGAATGAGATCGTTACATTAGGAGGGGCTGCTAATGTGGCACATAATTTAGCTTTGCTTGGTGCTAAGCCTATTGTGTGTGGAGTAATAGGTACAGATACCTATGGGGGCAGATTGTTATCTTATCTCGGCGACTTGGGGTTGGAGATATATGGGGTAGTAGCTGATCCCAATAGACCTACTACTATAAAGACCAGGGTTGTTGGTAACAATAGTCAGATAGTAAGATTTGATAGGGAGAGCACTAATAGAATTAGTAATGAAAATAAAAAAACGCTTCTGGGTTTTGTAAAAGATAGTCTAAAATCTATTGATGGTATTATAGTTTCTGACTATAATAAGGGTGTTGTGTCCTCGTTATTTATGCATGATTTAATGGAGATAGTAAATGGATCTAATATATTTATAGCTTCCGATCCTCATAAGGATAATTTTTATCGTCATAAATATGTAAATATACTTACACCCAATACTAACGAAGCCGGCTATTATTGTGGATTTAATATAAAAAATGAAAAAGACTTAGAGTATGCTGGCAAAAAGATATTACATGATTTAAGGTGTGGATCTGTATTAATAACAAGGAGCGAAAAAGGTATGGCTCTATTTGAAGCTGGTGGGGATATAACATATATACCGACAGTGCCCCAGACTACGTTTGATGTAAGTGGAGCTGGGGATACAGTTATAGGTGTCTTTACTTTGGGAATAATTGCTGGAATGGATCCTAAAGATGCGGCTAAATTGGCTAACATTGCAGCGGGGGTTGTTGTTGGTGAGATAGGAACTGCTGTTATTACTACAAAAAAATTAAAGGCGGCAATTATAAAATGAAATTTTGTGATATGATGTGTAAATACGCCAAACAGCCTAATGGTTCAATGGATGGAGCTGGTATTTGTAGAACATTTGTGGCTGTGTTTTGTACCAAGAAAAACAGAACGGTGTTTAAGAATGCTCGTTGTGAAGAGAAGGAGTCGAAGAAATAATGATTAAATTAATTGTAAGCGAAATAGATGGTGTAATAACAAATGGTAAACGATCAGAAGATGAGATGGGTCATGTAATATATAAGACCTACCAGAGCAAGGATTTTGCCGCAATAAATAAAATAAAGCAAAATTTTAAATTCGTTTTTATGTCTGATGACAACCATATTAATTACAATATGTGTAGGCGCAGAAATATAGCCTTTTACTGGGCGAAGAGTGAAAAAGAAAAAGTAGATATATTAGGCGAGATTATGCGTAGGTACAATTGTACCCCTGATGAGGTCGTTTATATAGGGGCTAAAGTAAACGATGAAAAGTGTTGTCAGATAATACCTAAGTCATTGTGCCCAGATGATGTAGGAGAATATTTAAAGGATAAATGTTGGGCTACATTCATTGCTAACGGTGGTCAGGGAATTATCTGTGAGCTTCTATTTTTGTTGGAAAATTCAGAAATACATAGTGAATAAACTAACTATTGTTAGTGTAAATGTCTATTTTTTAGGCAGAAAAATATAAGAATTGGTCTAGCAAATAGGGAATTTTATTCTATAATATAGGTGTTACTAAATTTTAGGAGGTAAGGAATGGAAATTACAATTAGCCAGGGTTTGTCCTGGAAGAACACGTTGAAGGAACGGCATAGAGAGTTGGTGAGTTTAAGGGATGATAATTCTTCAACGAGAACACGTAGATGGGGAGAGACTAAGGACGATGTGATTGAGACTCCTGTCTATGACGTGAAGCATTTGGACAAGATGATTAGTCGCATTGCATTGGAGATTAGACGCCTTGATGATGCGGTTAAGGTGACCAACGCGAGTACTATAGTTGGTGATTATAGTAAGGACGAGAGTATCTTAGGCGAACTGGAATAAATGGTTTACGGGGAGATGTGGGTGACTACTCTTTTTAATGTCATTTAAGAGGAAAAAGATAAATAGACAATACTCAGATGGCCTTGATCGGCAGCCACTTATCATTGTTGATTGTGTCAATAGTGGCAGACATTATACGTTGTTGTGTTGTATAAACTTGTTAAATTGTTGATAAAAAATATGTTAGAAAATATTCTAATATGAACCGGTCACCGGCTCCCCACCATTTTTAAAGGAGAATTGTATGATAGTCAGACGAGGTAAAGGTGATCTTAATAAAATATATCGACCTTGTAAGATTAGTGAAGTAGTTGGTAATGAAACAATAAAAAGAATTATAAATAAAGCGTTGGAAAATAATACATTACCTCATGCTCTCTTGTTTACTGGACCTTCAGGATGTGGCAAAACTACATTTGCAAGGCTTATAGCATTAGGATTAAACTGTATAGAGGGAGTATCAGGAGAGCCTTGTTGTCAGTGCGCATCTTGTATTGCAATATTGAATTTAAATAGTTTTGCAGTGATAGAGAGTGACGCTGGAAGGACTGGTGATGTTGCTACTACGAGAAAGATATTAGAGGATTTACCATCAGCTCCTATGGGTGGAGAACGATACAAAGTAGCAATATTTGATGAGGCACATAAACTTGGTGGCAATTCTGGATCAGAAGATGCTTTACTAAAATTTCTGGAAGACACGCCAGAGCATGTATATATTATTCTTTGTACTAATGAGCCTCAGAAACTAAAAGAGGTTACGCGAAACAGGTGTAAAATAACACAATTTGGTCGTTTGCAAGATGATGATGTTTGTAAATTATTAGAACAGGTATGTCAATTTGAAGGGTTTGATTATAAAATTGAGATATTACAATATATATCAGAAGAAGCTAATGGTGTACCTCGTGCTGCATTGGGTTATTTACAACAAATTGCTGCAGAAGAATCATGGACAAAAGATGCTGCGTCCGTAGTCATTACGGCGGGCATAGATATAGATTATGTAGAAGTATATGATTTTTGTAGACTAATAATAAAAGAAAGAAATTTTCAGAGTACGGTAAAAGCATATAGTAAAATAAAGAAGATACCTATTGAAATAATTAGAATGGCTGTCTGTGGATTTTTTGTAGGTTGTTTAAAAAGAGCTAATAATTTAAAAGAAGCACAACAATTTTCAGAAATAATAGATATAACATCTCAACCGTATTTTAATAATCCTAAACCTGAACATATTTTAATGAATAGTTTATTTAAAATTACTCAAATATTAAGGCGGACTAATTAATGTCAAAGATGCAGAGCGGATCAGTATTAGCAGAAATGCCTGATTCTAATTATAAATATATAATCTCTACAGAAGAAGCGTTAAGGCATTTAGAGTTTATAGAACGTCATCCATTTATAGAAGTGGATACAGAAACAAATGGGCTTGACCCCCACTTGGCTAAGATAGCATTGATGCAACTTGGAGTGGGTGGTCAAGCTTTTGTTTTTGATGTTAGACCTGGTAGGGTAGATGCACAGATATTTAAAAATTTATTAGAAAATAATAACAGTTTGAAATTATTACAAAATGCGGTCTTCGATTATGAAATGTTGAAGACCAATTTTAATATAGAGATGAACAGGGTGTATGATACAATGCTTGCAGAGCAATTGATAGGTCTTGGGCTTCATCCAAAAGCTAATTTGCAGTATATTGTAGCAAAATATTTACATATGAATATGCCTAAGGATATAGGCAAAACTTTTGAAGATTATAATCAAGAGTATCAGGAGTATCAGTTGAGATATGCAGCAAACGATGTAGTTGTGTTGAGAGAGATATACAACCAGCAATTAAAAAGGCTGCAACAAGATGATTTAATGCGGGTTGCTCAACTTGAATTTGGATTTATAAAACCAATGGCTGAGATGGAGTTGAACGGTATGTTGTTGGACGTACCAAGATGGCGTGGTATTCTGGATGAGATGGTATTGGAACGAAATAAATTTAGAATACAACTCGCAGACGTTTTTAATACGACAATGGCTCAAGAAACTTTGTTTGGAGTGTCCTTATTGAATTTGGATAGTCCAGCACAGGTAGTGAAGTGTTTGAATGACTTAGGGATTCCAGTTGAAGGCAGTGACGTTAAAGAATTGGGTAAGTTTAAAAAGAATCCGACCGTAAAATTACTGTTGAATTACAGGAAATACGCAAAGTTCATTACAACCTATGGTGAACCAATGATCAGCCGTATAAATCCTGAGACAGGTAGATTACATACACGGTTTAAGCAGATGGTGGATACTGGGCGCTTGAGTTCCTCTGATCCTAATTTACAGAATATTCCTAAGGAGCAGAAGTATAGGGCATGTTTTATAGCCCGCGCCGGATATAAATTGATCACCTGTGATATGTCTCAAGCGGAGCTGAGAATTTTAGCAGCGTATTCTCAAGACCCTGTGTTTTTGGATGCCTTTGCTAGGGGAGAGGATTTACATGCGAGAACCGCGTCTGATTTGTTTGGTATTACAGTAGAAGAAATTATGGCAGATAAGAAACTTGATGACGATGATGCTAACAAAAAGGATTACAGAGGGAATGTTAAAGCTCTGAACTTTGGATTGATTTATGGATTGACTAAAGTGGGTCTGTCATTGCGTATGGAAACTTCTGAGAAAGAGGCACAGAAACTTATTGATTTGTATTTTGGTAAGTATACAAGTATTGGTGGGTGGTTGAATGAAGCCTCTAAATTTGCTGTGATGAATAGATACAGTACTACAATGAGCGGAAGGCGTAGGTACTATAGGATACCTGACCCAGACCATAGAGATTTTAATAAGATAAAAGGTTCTATAGAAAGGCAGGGCAAGAACCACCCAATTCAAGGTACAAACGCAGACACTATAAAACAATCTATGATATACATTGTCGATAGAATTAAAGAGTATGATGCGAGATTGTTATTGACGGTACATGACGAGGTCATAGTGGAAGCGAAAGAAGATCAAGCAGAAGAAGTTTCATGCATAGTGTCACAAGCAATGGTTGATGGATTTGCAGCATTTGTGCCAGATCTGGCGATGGAAGCTGGTGCTGATATAGAAAATTACTGGGTAAAAGGATAGAATAATGGATATAAAACTAAAGAAGTTACACAAGGATGCAATAATACCTACATATGGTACAAAAGACTCAGCGTGTGTGGATTTATATGCTGTTGAAGACACTATCATTAGAACAGGAGACGTAAGATGGGTACGTAGTGGGCTGGCAGCGGAAATACCTATAGGTCATTACATTGAAATGTACAATAGAAGCAGTATGGCTGGTAAGAAGCAATTAGTAATTGTAAGTTCTCGTGTTATTGATTCAGACTATAGAGGCGAAATTTTTGCGCCTATTAAAAATATAGGGGATATGCGTCATACTATAAGAAAAGGTGATAGATTTGCACAGATAATGATAAAGAAAACAATTAAAATGAATTTTATAGAAGTAGATGAACTAACAAATACAGAGCGAGGTGATGGTGGATTTGGCCACACCGGTCGATAGGAGAATAAAATGAGTAATGGTAGGTTATCAGATAACGCTATAACTGTTGCCGAATCCAGGTATTTTATGGACGGTGAAGACTGGGAATCGTGTGCACAGCGTGTTGGTAGTGTGGTGGCTGCTGCTGAAAATAGTCATGTGATGAAGTATGCACCAAAATTTTCGGAAATGATATATAATTTAGATTTTTTGCCCGGCGGAAGAATTTTACGAAACGCTGGTAGACAACGAGGTTCTATGTTTAATTGTTATCACTTACCTATGGGAGATTCGAGAGAAGAGATAGGTCAGTTCTATAAAGATTCACTTATATTGTGGGGAGA
>LAZR01000691.1_pt1 | contig 24151 bp, 20 predicted proteins | sample 329461 | NCBI WGS metagenome assembly LAZR01 (sample SAMN03002196, study PRJNA259156) | marine sediment metagenome | biome: sea floor; feature: Hydrothermal impacted sediments; material: marine sediment; isolation source: Loki non-amplified sample from Loki's castle hydrothermal vent sediment ...
CCCGCCATATCCAGTGCCAACTCACACAAATACATAGCGCGCGGCTGATCCACTTCGGGTGTACCACTCATATTGGGGGCCATATCGGAAATAACAAGGTCTACCTGCGTATCACCGATGGCCGCGAGAATCTCTTCGAAAACCTTATCTTCGGTAAAATCACCCTCAATAAAGGTGACATCAGGAATGCTGTCCATCGGCAAAATATCGGAAGCAATAATTCGTCCTTTCTCGCCGATCAGGCGACTAGCCACCTGAGACCAACCACCGGGGGCCGACCCCAGGTCCAACACCGTCATGCCTGGCTTAAGAAGGCGATCGCGCTCCTGAATTGCCAGCAACTTGTAGCTGGCACGCGAACGATAACCGTCCTTTTGTGCCTGCTTAACGAAGGTGTCATCAAAATGCTCTTTCAGCCAGCGCTTGCTGGTCTTTGATTGTGCCACGGAATACCTCGTGCAGCGGGACGCGCCGCCGGTTAGACTAGTGTCTTCACACTCATTAAATCATCAAACGGACCATTATGGCGCTCAGTTCCGCACAGAAAAAAGATCTTAAACGCATCGGCCACCATCTTAAACCGATCGTCATCATCAGTGAGCAGGGGATCAGCGAAGGTGTGCTGGCCGAACTGGATCGAGCACTGAACGATCACGAGCTGATCAAGATCCGCGTGACGGTCAGTGACCGCGACGCTAAGCAAGCGTTGATCAACGACGCCTGCAAGCAGAGTGGCTCCGAATTGGTGCAGGTAATCGGCAAGATGGCAATTTTGCTGCGCCGCGCCAAGACCCCCAACGATAACCTGTCAAACCTGAAGCGCTTCAAGGACTTCTAAGGCGCGACAGTAAAAAGGGGCGCTCAGCGCCCCTCGTCAGGCCTCGGCTGCAGTATCAACACTAGGCCGGCAAAAGCGACCACCAAATAGCAGAATAACGACAAGAACAGCTCTTGCGAGGACGCGCGCACGGCGAAAAAACATGCCACTGCCACTAATACCACCAGCAGCAACTGCCCCCGCAAATCCCGCCAAAAACGACCACCTTGATGGCTCACCAATACCAATAACTGCAATACCGCACACACTGCCGCAAAACCGAGCATGATCGGACGCAGCAGACTGCTGACATCATCAATCAGCAACGGCGCCAAACCAATATGCTCAAGCGCGGGCAGCAACACAAAGTGAGCAGCCCAGACGCCACCCACCCATAGCGTCAATGCCAGCTGCCAGACTACTCGTCCGCGGCGACTAGCAGGTGCCGGCGTCACTTGTGGCTCACCTCGACCAACTCATACTCCACCACACCGCCGGGCGTTCTCACGGCAACCACTTCGCCTTCTTCCTTGCCGATCAGGGCGCGGGCAATGGGCGAGCTAACAGAAATCTTGCGCAGCTTGATATCAGCCTCGTCGTCACCAACGATCTGGTAAACCACTTGCTCTTCGGTATCGACGTTAGCGATGGTCACAGTGGTGCCAAAGATCACCTTGCCCGTAGGCACGATAGTAGAGACATCAATCACCTGCGCATTCGACAAGCGACCTTCAATATCTCGAATACGCGCTTCAACCATGCCTTGCTGCTCGCGCGCAGCATGGTACTCGGCATTTTCCTTCAGATCGCCTAGCTCGCGCGCTTCTGCGATTGCTTGGGTAATCTGCGGACGCATCTCAGTCTTGAGGTGTTTCAGCTCGACTTCCAGGGCTTCGGCGCCCTGCTTTGTCATCGGGTATTTCATCGATCAAATTCCTTTGTGCAGATCCTGGAGACGACGCACAGCGCGCTCCGGGCCAAATTGTAGTGCGGTACATACCGCCGCCCCACCAGCCAGTGTGGTGGTTGAGTAAACCTTGTGTTGTAGCGCGTTGCGACGAATCGAGTAAGAGTCAGCGATGGATTGACGACCTTCAGTGGTGTTAATCACCAAGGCAATCTCGTCATTCTTAATCATGTCGACAATATGCGGGCGCCCTTCCGTCACTTTGTTTACGCGACGCACTGGCAAGCCGGCAGCTTCAATCACTTTGGCAGTGCCGCTGGTAGCGACCACTTCGAAGCCTAACTCGACCAGGTCGCGCGCCACGTCAACTACAAACGGCTTATCGTCTTCGCGCACACTGATGAACACCCTACCGCTGGTTGGCAATACCTCGCCCGAGCCAAGCTGCGCCTTTGCAAAGGCTTCACCGAAGCTATCGCCAACACCCATTACCTCACCCGTCGATTTCATTTCTGGCCCAAGGATAGGGTCAACGCCTGGGAACTTGGCAAAGGGGAAGACAGCTTCCTTGACGCTGAAATAATTCGGCACTACCTCTTCGGTAAAGCCTATCTCTTCCAGCGTTTTACCCGCCATAACTCGCGCTGCAATTTTGGCCAATGACTGACCAATACACTTGGAAACGAAAGGCACAGTACGCGAACCACGCGGGTTAACTTCAATAACGTAGATACGGTCGCCCTGCAGCGCCAACTGCACGTTCATCAGGCCGATAACGCCCAACTCCAATGCCATGCGCTTGACCTGATCGCGCATTTCATCCTGCACATGGGCCGGCAACGAGTATGGCGGTAGCGAACAAGCGGAATCACCAGAGTGAACGCCTGCTTGCTCGATATGCTGCATGATCGCGCCTATGACTACCTGCTTGCCGTCGGACACTGCATCAATATCAACCTCAATGGCGCAGTTCAAGAAGTGATCCAGCAGCACCGGGCTGTCATTGGAGACTTTCACCGCATCGCGTAGATAGCGCTTGAGTTCGTCTTCTTGATAGACGATCTCCATTGCGCGCCCGCCCAGCACGTAAGATGGACGCACCACCAGTGGGTAACCAATCTTGTTGGCGGCACGAATGGCCTCTTCTTCGCTGCGTACAGTAGCGTTCGGTGGCTGCAGCAGATTCAGACGCTCAACCATCTGCTGGAAGCGCTCACGATCCTCCGCCCGGTCGATAGACTCTGGGCTGGTACCGATGATAGGCACGCCGGCCTCTTCAAGTGCCCGCGCCAACTTCAATGGAGTCTGCCCGCCGTACTGCACAATCACGCCTTTGGGTTGCTCAACCCGAACGATTTCTAGCACGTCTTCCAGGGTGACTGGCTCGAAGTAAAGACGGTCAGAAATATCGTAGTCAGTCGATACGGTTTCCGGGTTGCAGTTAACCATGATGGTTTCGTAACCATCTTCGCGCAACGCCAGAGCAGCGTGTACACAGCAATAGTCGAACTCAATGCCTTGACCAATACGGTTTGGACCGCCGCCCAGGATCATGATCTTGTCACGCCCGGATGGGTTGGCCTCACACTCTTCCTCGTAGGTTGAGTACATGTAGGCCGTATCGGTAGCAAACTCAGCCGCGCAGGTGTCCACCCGCTTATAGACCGGGAAAATGTTCAACTTGTGACGTTGACGGCGCAGGCTTTTCTCACTGACCGCCAGCAACTGAGCCAAGCGAGTGTCGGAGAAGCCCTTACGCTTCAGGCGCCACATCAAGCTATAGTCGACATCAGCCAAACCCAGCGTCTTGAGCTTCTCTTCTTCTTTAACCAAGTCTTCAATCTGCACCAGGAACCAAGGGTCGATCTTGGTCAGATCAAAAATTTGCTGCATGCTCATACCGGCGCGGAACGCATCCGCCAGATACCAGATACGATCCGCACCCGGAACGGTCAGCTCCCGGGTTAATTCGGTCTGCGCATCAGCCGCAGTCAAATCAACCTTGGGATCAAAGCCACAAGCGCCCACTTCCAACCCACGCAGCGCTTTCTGCATCGACTCTTGGAAGGTGCGACCAATGGCCATAACCTCACCTACCGACTTCATCTGCGTAGTCAGACGCGCATCAGCGTTGGGGAATTTTTCAAAAGCGAAGCGTGGGATCTTGGTCACCACGTAATCGATTGACGGCTCAAAAGAGGCTGGCGTGCGACCACCAGTGATATCGTTCTGCAGCTCATCCAAGGTGTAACCCACCGCCAGCTTGGCTGCGATTTTCGCAATCGGGAAGCCCGTAGCCTTGGAAGCCAGCGCCGAGGAACGCGATACCCGCGGGTTCATCTCGATAACCACCATACGACCAGTATCCGGGCAAATGCCGAACTGGACGTTAGAGCCACCCGTTTCAACACCAATCTCACGCAGCACCGCCAATGAGGCGTTACGCATGATCTGGTATTCCTTATCGGTCAGCGTCTGCGCCGGTGCCACAGTGATGGAGTCGCCCGTGTGCACACCCATTGGGTCGAAGTTTTCAATCGCGCAGACAATGATGCAGTTGTCATTTTTGTCGCGAACCACTTCCATCTCATATTCTTTCCAGCCAATCAGTGACTCATCGATCAGCAGCTCGCTGGTGGGCGACAGGTCCAGGCCCCGGTTACAGATCTCTTCGAACTCTTCGCGATTGTATGCAATGCCACCACCGGTGCCGCCCATAGTAAATGACGGGCGGATGATGCAAGGAAAGCCAACCTGATCCAGTACGCCGTATGCCTCGGTGAGGTTGTGAGCGATTCCCGAACGCGGGCAAGCCAGACCAATGGACTTCATGGCTTTATCGAAACGCGAACGATCTTCAGCTTTATCAATGGTGTCAGCGTTGGCACCAATCATCTCGACGTTGTATTTCTCCAGCACGCCGTGCTTTTCAAGATCTAGCGCACAGTTCAATGCGGTTTGACCGCCCATGGTGGGCAACACAGCATCAGGACGCTCTTTTTCGATAATTTTGGCAACTGTTTGCCACTTGATCGGCTCGATGTAAGTAGCATCAGCCATCGAAGGATCGGTCATGATGGTGGCTGGATTGGAGTTCACCAGGATGACCCGGAACCCCTCTTCCTGCAGCGCTTTACAGGCTTGCGCACCGGAGTAATCGAACTCACAGGCCTGGCCAATAACGATGGGGCCAGCGCCGAGGATCAGAATGCTTTTGATATCAGTACGTTTTGGCATAGTCTTTTCAACAAATCCTTGGGTGTTCCGGGGCTCAGGCGCGCTTGCTCATGGCATCGATAAAACGGTCGAACAAAGGGGCCACATCGTTCGGGCCAGGGCTCGCTTCAGGGTGACCCTGAAAGCTGAAAGCTGCCTTATCGGTTCGCTCGATGCCTTGCAGAGTGCCGTCGAACAGCGATTTGTGGGTCAGCCGCAGATTGGCCGGCAACGTCTTCTCGTCAACCGCGAAACCGTGGTTCTGACTAGTGATCATCACTACGCCGCTATCGAGATCTTGAACCGGGTGATTGGCACCGTGGTGGCCGTGGCCCATTTTCACTGTTTGGGCGCCGGAAGCGAGTGCCAGCAGCTGATGACCCAAGCAAATACCGAACACCGGAATATCGGTTTCCAGAATATCTTGAATAGCTTTAATAGCGTAATCACAAGGTTCAGGATCGCCCGGACCGTTGGACAGAAACACGCCATCGGGCTTCATCGCCAGCACGTCGGCAGCGGATGTTTGTGCTGGCACCACGGTCAAACGGCAGCCACGCGCAACCAGCATGCGTAGAATATTGAACTTCACGCCGTAATCGAAAGCCACCACGTGATAAGGCAAGTCTGCATCTGCACGCTCAGCATGGCTATCGGTCGCCAAATCCCAAACGCTGGAGCGCCACTGATAAGACTCCTTTACCGACACCTCTTTGGCCAGGTCCATCCCCTTCAAACCAGGAAAGCCGCGCGCCAACTCGAGAGCCTGCTCGTCGGATATATCATCACCGGCCAGAAGACAGCCGCTCTGCGAGCCTTTCTCACGCAAAATACGGGTCAGACGACGGGTATCGATGCCGGCAATGGCAACAATACCGTTGTCTTTAAGGTACTCATCCAGCGACTGCTTGCTACGCCAGTTGCTCGCTAGCAGAGGCAGGTCACGAATAACCAAACCCGCCGCCTGCACCTTGTTTGACTCGACATCTTCCGGCGTTACACCGGTATTGCCGATATGCGGATAAGTCAGAGTAACGATTTGACGTGAGTAAGAGGGATCAGTAAGGATCTCCTGGTAACCGGTCATGGCCGTATTGAAAACGACCTCGCCGACGCTGGAGCCGTCGGCGCCGATGGACTCACCACGAAAAACACTACCGTCGGCAAGTGCGAGAATGGCTGGCTTGGACAAGAAAACCTCCGAAAGGACTGACACGTTTCACCAAACGCGGGCTGCACAAAAGCGGGAATGTAGTGTGTAAAACACAACATCCCGCTCACAAAGGCTTTGTCAGATACGCGCTGAATAGACAGATTAGCGCAATAGTTTAACGGCTTGACCCCAAAATATCCATACCCGAGACCAGCATACCCATACAGGATGATGCAGCGTAATGCCTCAGAACGTGGCTTCATTCTCATCTGCTTCTGTGTTAAAACACGGCTTGGAACATTTGTAGCCGGGCGACAGCCCGACGTAGGCGGCGTAGACCGTCTCTCAGGCAGCATCGCCGAACGCCTGAGCTACACAACAAAAACAAAAATGGACTCGGGGATTTTCCACCATGGTATTGCACTTGAAACGTATCCTTGTGCTGGCATTGCTGTTCATGGCGCCACTCGCCCATGCTGATATCCAGCGACTGCAGCAACTACATGAGTTTCGCAGCCAGGGATTCCTCGCAGGCACGTACATTCTGATCGACAACAATCTCTTTGAACGCGTACGGGAGCCCGGCAACCGCGAGATATATCGTGAAGCCCTAGGTGACATGGACAGCCTGCTCAGGCAAATGGGCGATCCCGGCGAACTCCGCCCACTGTATAACGACTTTGCCAGCCTGACCCGCGAGCTAGAGCAACTCCCCGAAGGCGAGCAAGCTTATTACGGCCTAGCGACGGTCAATCGCATCATGATGGCCCACGGCAAGCTAGAAAACGCCGCGGCCGAGCTCTATAACGCAGAAACCACCGATGCTCCCGCACCATTGCTGGCCTTGCACAAACAGAGTACTGAAATTAGTCGTATCTTATTGCTGTATGAAAACAACATGTTCAGCTCAGTAGGCATCTACTTCATCCAAGCCCAAGAAGGTGTTTTCGACACCCTGGACGCGCGCATATCAGAAGGCTCGGCAGAACTTAAAAGCTTACTGCCTGACCATCAAGACACATTTAACCAACTGGATAAGCAATACAGCTTTATCCAGCCACGCCTGATCAATCACCACACTGACTGGGTACCGACTATCGCTGCCTTCTACTTACACAAAAACATCGAAACCCTGGATACCTTATCCAGCGAGCAAGCTAGCCTAGCCAAAAATTAGGCCGGTCAGCAGCAAGACATAAAAAAAGCGCGTACTGCCTAAGCAGATACGCGCTTTTTTATGGGCTAGCCTTTAACTAGCCCTTCAAATCGAGCACATCCTGCATATCAAACAAGCCCGAATCACGCCCCTCAAGCCAGAGCGCGGAGCGCACTGCACCTTTAGCGAAGGTCATACGACTAGAAGCCTTGTGGGTAATTTCTACCCGCTCACCCTCAGTGGCAAAAAGCACAGTGTGATCACCGACCACGTCACCTGCACGCACAGTCGCAAAACCTATTGTTTTGGCATCGCGCGCGCCTGTTTGGCCTTCGCGACCATACACGGCCACCTCAGCCAAATCGCGATCCAGCGCCTTTGCGACGACTTCACCCATACGCAGGGCTGTTCCGGATGGCGCATCAACCTTATGCCGGTGATGAGCTTCAATGATCTCGATATCAGCATCATCCCCCATGACCCGTGCCGCCATATCCAGCAACTTAAGGCATAGATTCACACCTACACTGAAGTTCGGTGCAAAAACGATAGGGATACGCTTACCGGCCTCAGCCAGCTGCATCTTCTCATCCTCACTGAAGCCCGTCGTTCCAATGACCATTGCTTTGCCAGCAGCGAGACAGTGCTGCACGTTGTTGAGCGTAGTGGTGGGATGGGTGAAATCGATCAGCACATCAAAGTCGTTCAACACATGCTGAAGGCTACCGCTAATCGCCACATGCAATCGACCGACGCCGGCCAGTTCACCGGCATCCGCTCCGATTAAAGAGCTTTCCGGACGCTCGATGGCAGCAGTAAGCGCGGCGCCCTCCGCCTGACCAACAGCTTCGATCAGGGTTTTACCCATGCGCCCTGCTGCGCCAATTACCGCTATGCGTACCATCTTGCGCTCCCGCCTCAGAATTTCATGTCTTCAAAGAAGTTTTTCACGCCGTCGAACCAGCTCTTGGCACGCGGTGATTGGCTCGACCCTTCTTCTTCCAGGGTTTCGCGCAGCTCTTCCAACAGCTCACGCTGACGCTTGGTCAAGTTGACCGGCGTTTCCACCGCGACACGACACAAAAGATCACCCGCTGAGCCGCCACGTACTGGCGTCACGCCTTTGCCACGCAAGCGGAACAACTTACCGGTTTGCGCTCCATCAGGTATCTTCAGCTTGACGCGCCCATCCAACGTGGGCACTTCCAACTCGCCACCTAAGGCCGCATCAACAAAACTGATCGGCACTTCGCAGTAAAGGTTTTTACCATCTCGCTGGAATATCTTGTGCTCGCGCACTGATACAACCACATAGAGATCACCCGCCGGACCACCGTTAACCCCGGCCTCACCCTCACCTGCCAGGCGAATACGATCGCCGGTATCGACACCCGCGGGGACTTTGACCGACAGGTTTTTCTGTTTCTCGACCCGACCATCACCATGACAGTCTTTACACGGATCGGTGATCATCTTGCCGGTACCGTGACAGCGCGGACACGTCTGCTGGACAGAGAAGAAACCCTGCTGCATACGCACCTGGCCATGACCGGCACAGGTCGTACAAGTACTCGGGGTAGTACCCTTCTTCGCACCTGAACCATCGCAGGTTTCACAACCCACCAACGTCGGTACGCGGATAGTCACAGAGGTACCGCGAACGGCCTCTTCCAAATCCAATTCAAGGGTATAGCGCAAATCACTACCGCGCTGAGCGCTGGAGCGGCCACGACCACCGCCGCCACCTCCCCCAAAAATGTCGCCAAATACATCGCCGAAAATGTCGGAGAAGTTGCCGCCACCATAGCCGGCGCCACCACCGCCCATGCTCGGATCAACGCCAGCATGACCGTATTGATCATAGGCCGCACGCTTGCTGGCGTCGGTCAGAATCTCATAGGCTTCAGTTGCTTCCCTGAACTTTTCATCAGCCTTTTCATCATCCGGGTTACGGTCCGGATGAAACTTCATCGCCAAGCGGCGATAAGCCTTTTTCAGCTCGGCTTCGCTGGCGCCCCTCTCGACACCCAGCACTTCATAATAATCACGCTTGGACATTTACTCAGTTCCCTTCACATTCGCTCAGCACAAACGGCAACGCGGGAGAAGCTCCCGCGTTGCCTGGCAGAGTCGGCGTGCAGCTCTGTCGCAGCATTGCTACAGAGCCACAAAACCGTGGTTCATCAAAGACTTACTTGTTGTCCTTGACCTCTTCGAACTCGGCATCGACAACGTCGTCGCCATCATTACCTGCGTCGGCGTCAGCAGCCTGCGCATCAGCCTGGCCTGCTTGGGCCTGGTCGGCGTACATCTTCTGTACCAATGGACCTGATGCTTCAGACAGCGCATTGATTTTGGCTTCAATAGCGTCTTTATCATCGCTCTTAATAGCTGCTTCCAGATCAGTCAGCGCTGCTTCAATTGCTGTCTTCTCTTCTTCAGTGGCCTTATCACCCGCCTCAACCAACGTCTTGCGTGTCGCGTGTACCAACTGATCAGCTTGGTTGCGGGTGGTTACCAGCTCCTCAAACTTGCGATCTTCGTCAGCATTGGCTTCAGCGTCACGGACCATTTGATCAATCTCTTCATCCGTCAAACCGGAAGAAGCCTTGATCACGATGGACTGTTCTTTGCCGGTCGCCTTGTCTTTCGCAGACACGTTAAGAATACCGTTAGCATCGATGTCGAAAGCGACTTCAATTTGCGGCACGCCGCGCTGTGCTGGCGGAATATCGGCCAGATCGAAACGACCCAACGACTTGTTCTGGCTAGCCTGCTTGCGCTCACCTTGCAGCACGTGAATGGTCACGGCTGTCTGGTTGTCGTCAGCCGTCGAGAACACCTGAGACTTCTTAGTCGGAATAGTGGTGTTTTTCTCGATCAGAGCGGTCATTACACCACCCATGGTTTCGATACCCAAAGAAAGCGGCGACACATCAAGCAGCAGCACGTCTTTTACATCACCAGCCAGTACCGCACCTTGAATGGAGGCGCCAATGGCAACCGCCTCATCAGGGTTAACGTCTTTACGTGGCTCTTTATTAAAGAACTCGGAGACGGTTTTTTGTACTAGCGGCATACGCGTCTGACCACCAACCAAAATCACGTCGTCGATTTCGGAGATATCCAAACCTGCGTCCTTCATAGCAACACGGCAAGGCTCGATGCTGCGCTTGATCAGTTCTTCAACCAACGATTCCAACTTGGCGCGGGTCACTTTCACGTTCAAGTGCTTAGGCCCCGTTGCATCTGCTGTGATGTACGGCAGGTTAACGTCGGTTTGCTGACTAGATGACAGCTCGATCTTGGCTTTTTCCGCAGCTTCCTTCAAACGCTGCAGGGCTAGCGGATCGTTGTGCAGGTCAACGCCATTTTCTTTCTTGAATTCATCCGCCAAATAGTCGATCAGGCGCATATCAAAGTCTTCGCCACCCAGGAAGGTGTCACCGTTGGTTGCCAGTACTTCAAACTGGTGTTCACCATCCACTTCAGCAATTTCAATTACCGAGATGTCGAAAGTACCGCCACCCAGGTCATAAACAACGATAGTGGAGTCGCCACGCGCTTTGTCCATACCGTATGCAAGAGCCGCTGCGGTAGGTTCGTTGATGATGCGCTTGACCTCAAGCCCAGCAATCCGGCCCGCGTCTTTAGTAGCCTGACGCTGACTGTCGTTAAAGTAGGCTGGAACGGTGATAACCGCTTCAGTAACCGGCTCGCCAAGGTAGTCTTCGGCGGTCTTCTTCATTTTTTTCAGGACTTCAGCAGACACCTGCGGTGGCGCCATCTTCTCGTCGTTGACCTGAACCCAAGCGTCGCCGTTGTCGGCTTTAACGATTTTGTAAGGCACCAACTTGATGTCTTTCTGCACAACTTCTTCGTCAAAGCGACGACCGATCAGACGCTTTACTGCGTACAGAGTGTTGTGCGGGTTGGTAACAGCCTGACGCTTGGCCGACTGACCTACCAAGGTTTCGCCATCATTAGTGTAAGCGACGATGGAAGGTGTAGTGCGGCCACCCTCAGCATTCTCGATAACTTTGGCGACGCCGTTTTCCATGATGGAGACACAGGAGTTGGTGGTCCCCAGGTCGATACCGATAATCTTGCCCATATTCTATTCTCCGAGTATTGCTGCCGCGTTTAGCCAGCGGCGAGGTTTATTCTGTGTATGAACCCTAGATGGGGTCATCAAAATTAATTTCAAGCCTGCTCATCAATCGACGGCGCGGGCTCTACAGGCGCCTTGCTGACGACTACCATGGCGGGACGCAACAAACGCCCACTCAGGGTGTAGCCCTTCTGGAACACCTTGATGACCGTATTGGGCTCAACGCTGTCGCGCTCTTCCATCGCCATGGCTTGATGGAATTCGGGGTTAAAGGGCTCGCCCTCAGGTACCACCGGCACAATCTGGAAACGACTCAGGGTGTCAGCAAACATCTTCAGCGTCAGCTCAATGCCTTCACGCATCGGTTTGATGGCTGGGTCGTCCGGATTAGACAGTTCCATACCACGCTCTAGGCTATCGAGAATCGGCAGCAGGTCATTGGCAAAACGCTCCAATGCAAACTTATGCGCCTTTTCCACTTCTTGCTCCGCTCGGCGACGTGCGTTCTGCACGTCAGCTGCTGCGCGCAAAGATTGATCCTGAGCAATTGCGAGCTGATCTTCCAGGCTAGCGATGCGGGCCGCAAGATCACCTTCAGGCGTATCCAGGGTCTCGTCTACCAGGCCATCCTGATCCTGCAGATCGGGTCTCTGTTCATCTGCCATCTGTTTCTCCTGTCATGCAAAAAAGGGGCGTACGGCGAGAGTCGATACGAACGCTGCACCGCCCAGCCCAGGTCTATTTAAGCCTTACTGGCAATCTATATGGGGTCGCAATTCGCGGCTTCAAGGGGAATTAGGCAAGTGACGTTGATTTTACACTCCCTCTTGTCGACGCGAAGCAAACTACTGTATAAATAACCAGAACACTTTCTCAGGGAGCGCGAGTCATGCTGGTACACCTTGCGGTCAATAATTACGCCATCGTCGACCACCTCGAACTAGAGCTGCGCGGCGGAATGAGTGTGATCTCGGGCGAAACCGGTGCAGGCAAATCGATCATGCTGGATGCCTTGGCATTGACCTTGGGCGGCCGTGCCGACAGCGGTGCCGTGCGCCCCGGCACAGACAAAGCCGACATTCTCGCCACCTTCGATGTAAGCGAGATTACCGAAGCACGTGAATGGTTAGACCAGCGCGACCTGCAACAAGAAGATCACCAGGTGATCTTGCGCCGCGTGATTACCGCAGAGGGACGATCTCGCGGCTATATCAATGGCGCACCCTGCCCGCAGCAGGACCTACGCGCGCTTGGCGAAATGTTGATCGATATACACAGCCAGCACGAACACCAATCCCTACTTAAGACCGACACCCATCGCCGCCTGCTGGACGAGTTCGCCGGCGCAGGCGACCTGGCGCGCCAGGTTCATCTCGCCGCACAGCGCTGCAAACAAACAGAGAAAACGCTCAAGCAGGTCAGCCAGCAAGGCGATGAGCAGGCTGCTCGCCAGCAGCTACTGGCTTACCAGCTCGACGAATTAGAGAACCTGGGTTTGCAAGACGGTGAGCAAGAATCGCTGGAGAACGAACAGCGCCAATTGGCCAATGCCGATCAGATCCAACACTCTTGCCAGCAGGTCATCAATGTCTGCAGCGAGAACGATGCCGGCAGCGTGCTGGAAGCCCTAACGGTCAGCTTACAGCGCTTGGACAGTGTGAAAGCGCACAACCCCCACTTGCGCGAAGCCAACGATTTGCTGGCCAGTGCGCAAATACAGATTGAGGAAGCCGTCGGCGAGCTGACGCGCTATTTGGACCACTTCGAAGCGGACCCAGAGCGCCAACAATATGTAGAAGAGCGCATGAGCGCGATCTTTGAACTGGCGCGCAAGCACCGCACTACCCCGCAAGAACTGCCTGCCTTGCAACAACGCCTGATCGACGAACTGGAAGCACAGCAACAACGTGGCGCGGATGCCGAGCAATTACAGGAAGAGCTGATCGCTTATCAAGAGCATTATAAAAAGCTGGCCGACAAGCTCTCTGCTAGCCGACACAAAGAAGCATTACGCCTGAGCAAAGCAGTCACCAAAGAAATACAGCAACTGGGCATGCCGGGCGGGCGCGTGGAGCTACAGCTCTCACCGCTCGACGCTGCGGGTTACTCAGTTACCGGGCAAGAAACGGTCGAGTTTCTGGTCAGCGCCAACCCAGGCCAGCCAGCCAAGCCGCTAGCCAAAGTGGCCTCCGGCGGCGAGCTATCACGTATTAGTTTGGGCATTCAGGTGATTACCGCGCAAACCTCTCGTGTGCCTACGCTGGTATTCGATGAGGTCGACGTGGGCATCGGCGGCCCCACCGCTGAGATCGTTGGCCAGCTGCTGCGCCAGCTGGGCGCTCGCGGCCAGGTACTCACTGTGACGCACCTACCGCAGGTTGCAGCGCAAGGCCATCAGCACTTGTTTGTAAGTAAACAGCAGACCAAGCACGAAACTCGCACCTGTATTGACCAACTTGATGAGCAGGCCCGAGTGCAGGAGGTTGCACGCATGCTCGGCGGTATCGACTTGACCGATGAGTCCCTCGCGCACGCACGCAAGCTGCTCTCAGCTGTGAGCTAAAAGCAGACACTGTAAGCAGCAAAGCCAGACCTAAACGGTCTGGCTTTGCTGTTAAAACGGACAGCTATAGCACTTGCTTACTACTTGCTGCCTGCTTTTTTCACATAAAGCACCAGGTTGTGGTCAACCATTTCAAAACCGTGCTTCTCAACAATTTCTCGCTGACGACGCTCAATCTCCGCATCGAAGAACTCGATTACCTCGCCAGTATCAACGCACACCATGTGATCATGATGTTCACCATCAGCCAGTTCAAATACAGCGTGGCCGCCATCAAAGTTGTGGCGCACCACCAGACCAGCCGATTCAAATTGCGTCAGAACACGGTACACAGTTGCCAAACCGACGTCTTCACCGGCCTCCATAAGCGCCTTGTATACATCTTCGGCACTCATGTGACGCTCTTGTGAACCATCGAGCATTTGCAGAATCTTAACCCGAGGCAAGGTTACCTTCAGGCCGGCTTTGCGGAGTTCTTGATTTTCTACCATGGTTACTTTCTCGTTCAGCGCTTCGCAGGGCGGGATCAGTCGGGTATGATTCAAGGCCATTTAGCCATCTAAAGATAGTGGATGTTACCACGTGACGCCAAAAAGAATTAATCAAATACTTCTCCTGCTGCTATGCACTGCTTCTATCACCCTCAGCGGATGCGGTTTTATCCCCGGGGTGTATAAAATCGACGTTCAGCAGGGAAATGTCGTAACACAAGACATGGTGGACCAGTTGCGTCCAGGCATGACTCAGCGCCAGGTACGCTTCATCATGGGTACGCCTTTGCTGCAGGACACGTTCCACCCTGATCGCTGGGATTATCTATACAGCATGAAATCAGGCCGCAGCGATCGTGAACAAGAACGCATCAGTCTGAATTTTGAAGATAATAAGCTGGTTGGCCTATCGGGTGACTTTGTGCCGGGCACGAGCACCGATGACGAAATCATGAGTGGCGAACAAAACAGCGATACTGAAAGCTACCCGGTTGATCTCGGCGCACCGCTGGGCACCGGCGAGTAACGACGCTTCATTCAGGGCGCCAATCGGCGCCCTTCAAGCTGCCCGCTCCCTGCTACGCGCCCTCTTCCTTGGCGGCCTTGGCCTTAGCGGCGCGCTGCTTACGCACCTCCTTAGGGTCGGCAATCAACGGACGGTATATTTCCACCCGCTCACCCGCCTGCAATATGCGCTCAGCCGGCTTGGGTACTGACTTGCCAAAAATCCCCATAGCGCAGCTGGAAACCTCCAGTTCAGGAAACTGATCTTCCATACGCGACAGCGTGACCGCCTCGCTTACGCTGGTACCCTCAGGCACACTCAAGCTGATGATTTTCTGCTTATGCGGCAACGCATAGGCAACTTCCACCACCATGATCTTCTCAACCACCATGCAGCTCCTTGGCGCGCTTACAGAAGGCGTCAACCAAGGTGTTGGCTGCTTGATTAAATAGCGGCCCTAAAGTGGCTTTCACCAGCGGCCCCGCATAGTCAAATTTCAGATCCAGCGTGATCTTGCAGGCCGATTCGCCCAGCGCCTTAAACTCCCATACACCTTCCAGATTACTAAACGGTCCATCTACTAGATGCAGACAAATCCGCTCATTACGGATCAGCGTATTACGCGTAGTGAACGCCTGTGAAAACCCTGCTTTGGAGACCGTGAGCTCGGCACACATCTCAATATCGCTTTCACTGATAACTTCAGCCTTGGAGCACCAAGGCAAAAATTCGGGATAGCGCTCCACCCGGTTAACCAAATCATATAGCTGACTTGCCGGATAGGGCAGCAAGGCCGAACGTTGGATATGCGTCATGCGGTTATCACTTAATCAGTTCCGTAACGAAGATAATCAGAATACCTGCAGGAGCAAGATAGCGTAACAGCCAATATACCATCGGGAACAGGCGAGGATGCTTCAGCGCCAACTCACCCCGAAACACCTCTCGGTCCAACACCCAACCGGCAAACAGCACAAAGAACATGCCACCGAGCGGCAAGAATATTCGGCTAGTCAGATAATCAATGCTCTCAAAGAACGTCTTGCCGCCCTCCTCTGTCCAGAGGAAGAAATGCCAACCATCGGCATTGTTGACGAAGAAACGGGCGTCCGCGAGCAGGTTGAATGAAAACACCGTACCTAGCCCCACAACCCAGCAAAAAAGCGCCATAAACGCGGTGATCACCGGGCGACTTTTGCCACTTCGCTCCACCCAATAGGCAACCGCAGGTTCCAACATGGAAATGGCAGAACTCCAGGCAGCCACAGCTACCAAAACAAAGAAAACCACGCCAAACACCGCACCCATACCCACGTTACCGAAGGCGATAGGCAGCGTAACAAACATTAGGCCTGGGCCCGCACTTGGCTCCAATCCGGCGGCGAACACCACCGGAAACAACGCCATGCCTGCTGTTAACGCCACCACAGTATCCAGCAAGCCAACGGTGAGAATAGTTGAGCCCAAAGACGCCTTTCGCGGCATGTAAGCGCCAAATACCATTATTGAACCCACCCCAACACTCAAGGTAAAGAAGGCGTGCCCCATTGCCGCCAGAATACCTTCTGGCACTTTGGCCAAGTCGAAATGGAAGAGAAAACGCACGCCTTGCATGAAGTGGCCAGTGGTCAAGCTGTAACCCAGTAGCACTAACAACAATACGAAGAGCAGCGGCATAAGAATGCGCAAGCTACGCTCCAGCCCTGCGACCACTCCGCGGCCGATAATAAAAGCAGTTAACAGCATAAAGAGCGTGTGCCAAAGAGTTAGGCGCAGCGGATCTCCAGTCAATGCGTCGAAGCGTGCAGCGGCGCCAGCCCCATCAATGCCATTGAAATCCCCACGCCCCATAGCCAAAATGTAATCCAGTGCCCAGCCGGCCACCACGCTATAAAACGAAAGGATCAACAGGGCGGCAAGCATGCCCATCATCGCAGCCCAGGACCATCGCTCCGACGCACCAGACTGACGTGCCAGGCTGCGCAAAGTATTCACTGGGCTTTGCCGGCCACGGCGCCCGAGCAGGGTTTCCGCTAACATCACAGGCAGCCCGATCAGCGCAATACAAACCAGGTAAACCAGCACAAAAGCGCCACCGCCATAGGCCCCGGCCATATAAGGAAACTTCCAGATATTACCCAGGCCCACAGCCGAACCGGTCGCAGCCAAAATGAACACCCAGCGACTCGCCCAGATCCCGTGAATCGATACTTTCTCGTCGGTCATATCCGTTCCCGGTTCACCCTGAAAAAAAGAACGGCATTGTCCAGATTTTGACCAGCCGCCACAAGTGAGTCTAATTCACTACGCCGCACCACGATTAGCCGATGGGCACTTTGTGTAGCCTGGATGGTCACTGAAACAGCAAACGACACATGTTTTACCCGCAAATACAGGTATAATGCCCCGCCTATGAGCAAGCAAAAAAACGCCAAGGCCAACAGCGGCACCATCGCGCTGAACAAAAAGGCCAAACACGACTACTTCGTTGAAGATCGCTTCGAGGCCGGCGTCGTGCTGACCGGTTGGGAAGTCAAAAGTCTGCGCGAAGGCAATGTGCAGCTGGTCGACAGCTATGTACTACTGAAAAACGACGAAGCCTTCCTGCTGGGTATACACGTCAGCCCACTGAAAACCGCCAGCACCCACGTGGTCGCCGATCCAACACGCACGCGCAAGCTGTTGCTGCATTCCCGGGAGCTGGACAAGCTGGTAACCGGCGTCCAGCAGAAGGGTTTTGCCTGCGTCCCGCTCGCGCTTTACTGGAAAGGCCACCTAGTCAAATGCGAGATCGCATTGGTGCGCGGCAAAAAAGACTTCGATAAACGCCAGACCTTAAAAGAGCGTGACTGGGACCGCGAAAAGCAGCGCGTGGTACGTGATAACCAGCGTTAAATTATTTTTAAAACTTTTTGAACCAATCGGTAAACGCCCCGTCCTATTAAGTAACAGGGCTGGTCCGCTCCACCAGTCCGGTTTATGGTTTAAAGCAAGCAACATCCTATACCCTGCTCGTCAGGGTATTTTTTTGCCCGCGATTACCTGCCCCCATACTCCAAGACCGCTTTACGCCCTATGACACCCGGAACCTTTAGCGTACAATCGCGTCTCAGTACTACACCTGAAAGATTTGGGGCCGATTTGGATTCGACGACGGTTACAAAACTGGAGGGGCATGCCGAGTTGGTAACAGAACTCGTAAATCCACTGTTGCAAAACTATATAATTGCCAATGACGACAATTATGGTGCTCAACTAGCTGCGTAAGCAGCCTAGATAGCACTTCTGGTAGCTTCGGCTCCAGCGATCATTAGAGGATGCCTGTAAACTCGAAGTGATTGTCAGATAGAACAGGATCGCCGCCTAGTACGTTGTGGACGACGTGGCTAAACATTACACAACTCGCTCCAAGCACCCTGCCACTCGGGCGGTGAGGAGTTAACTCAGTAGAGATGGCTAAGCATGTAGAACCGATAGCGGCGGACTGGCGGACGGGGGTTCAAATCCCCCCGGCTCCACCAATTAGCAAAGGAAGCCCTCTAGAACGGGGGTTTCAGCGGGAAACGGATTTGGTAGATCGCACAAAGTCCATCTGAGACTTTAAAAAGGCGCTCTACCATGTCCAACTTAAGTAATCAGCAGCACCTGATCACCTCGCCCAGCGGGGTGTATCAGTACTACCTCACCTTACCCAAATACCTCAGCAGCAACCCCCGACTCCCTGCCCAGATTCGCTGGTCACTTGGCCGTGATGCCGCCTTGGCGCGCACGCTTGCCCGACTACTGGATGCTGAGCTCTCGCTTATCCTGAAACCCGGCGCGACGCTCATCACGCCGGAGCTAGTGCGTGAGCGTCTGACGCAAGCCAACGCCTGGCTCAAGCGCACCCTGGACAATGCCAGAAACCCATGGGGCACACTGCCAACGCCTGCAGAGCTGGCTCAAACCGACTTGTCGATTGGCAAGCGACGCCTGGTCGAAGATAGCGCAAAGCGAGCCACGCTGTTCAGCCACACGCCCGGCGGCGAACTCATTCTGTCTATCAGACCCAGCCAAACTCTCCAGCTTGCCCTCGATTTACAGTTTGACCGCCTCGACTGGCCGCTCGGCATCACTGATCACGCGCAGGGCCAAGATGCCGCTGTCTATGCATTCGCAGCAGTCGCTCAGCTTGAGCAGCACACGCCAAATGCAGGCCTCAGGCACCCCGCTACCTTCCACGCCCTCGCCCTGTATGAGTACCTTTGCTACGCGCGACCCGACGGCGGTGCGGCGTTGTCGGAAATTCCGACTGATCTACCCGGCTCCCTTGCGGCTTTTCGCATCCACAGCACACTGACCTCACTGAGCTGGCCAACGCCGAAGAAATCAGCGTTCTTTACCCGCCAGCTTACCTCAGGCCTATATCGCCTTGAGATGACCTCCTGCGCCCTGAAAGACCAATACCCAATCCTGGCCACCCGCAGCTTTCAGCTGACCTTGCCTACCACGTCGGCAATCGTGGCGACCTTGTTGAAAGAGCGTCTCGTATCAGCTGTTGAAAGCACCTTGCACCTGAACCTCCGACGAGCGGCAACGGAAACCTCACTGGCGCAGGCGCACCAGCAGCTGGAAGGCCTCGTGAGCCAGCTCATCGGTAGCGCGTTAGAAAAAAACCCGCTGCCCAGCTTGCCACAAGCACGCCCCCTGACTGAGGAAAGCTCTACCCCCGTCGACCCAGCCAAGCAAGCACTGGCATCAGCGTTAAGTGCCCTGCTGCCTGAAGCCGAACGCGCTCAGCTCGACGCACTGATAAACGGCGCAAAGGGCATCACCATCGAGAGCAAAGCCGAACAGCTGAATGGTATTACCCTGGGCGAGCTTGCCAAGCGCTTCGAACAGGCTCAGGTCAACGAAGGCAACTGGACACATGTAAAAACGCTGCCGATGTGCCAGGCTCGATTAGCCACCCTGACCGAGCTGCTTGGCTCTCACAAACGACTGAAAGCGCTGCGCCGCGCAGATTTTCTAACGCTTAGAGATCAACTGCGCAACCTGCCCAAAAACGCCCGCCAGATCGCTCTCCAACGCAGGCTTTCACTACCTGCCCTGGTCACCGACAGAACCAGTCCAGCCGTTCATCCGAGAACCGCCAAGAGTTACTTCGAGCTCGCCAAGGCTATGATGCGCTATGCACTGGACGAGGAACTAGTCGAGTATGACGTCACCTCCAACCTTCTATTTAAAACCCGCAATGCCTCGCCTCCGACCAACCGCACATACAGCCATGAAATGCTGGTTAAGCTCATCAACAGCCCGGCGTACTCGTCTGCCCAACCTAGATGGCGCTTGGACGACTACAAATTCTGGCTCCCTCTGCTGGGGCTGTATACCGGAGCTCGCCTGGCGGAGCTTTGCCAACTTCGGCTAACCGATATCCGCTGCTGCAATGGCATCTGGATAATCAACATCGATGACGCTGACGGCAAGCGGGTCAAAAATGCCGGCTCGGTGCGCCAGGTGCCGATCCATCACCAACTGATCAAGCTAGGCTTTCTCGACTTCATCAATAGCCGCAAACGCGCGAAAGCAGGCGGGAAAGCCCTACTTTTCGACTCCCTGCGTCTTTATCGGGCCTTACCTGACAGCCATGTCGCGAGCCGATGGTTTGGCTTTAACAAAGAAAGAAGCGGCCTGGCCGACGACAACGCTACCTTTCACGGCCTGCGCCACACGTTCATCCATCAATTTCGCGTGCAGCGGCTCGATATCCTGATTGCTAAGGCGCTGGTTGGGCATGTCGACAACAGCACCACTGGAGGCTATGGCGATATTTACCCGCTCAGCGTGCTGAAAGAAGAGATCGACAAGCTCGACTTTGAACTAGACCTCACGCACATCTCTTATGAGCGCTATCAGGCGATGCAAGAACGGCAAGGCAGCAGACAAATAGGCCGCCCGCCCCGCTAGCCAAACACAAAGCCTCGATTAGCGTTTGGAGCGCTGACCGAGGCTTCAACAACTAAAATAATTCACTAATTTTTGTTTACACATATAAGCATATTTCTGGGCTGAAAATTTACTCTTTCGCGCTTCGCTGCGGTTAGATTGTTACCTTATTTACTGCATAATGTCGCTACAGCCCAATAAATTGACAAATTGTCAAGATTTCAGATATCTATAGAGCCGCAACAAAAAATGACCAGCGCCACGCTTTTCCCCTAAAAATATACTTTACAGCACAAACAATTAATCACTACTATCGCCTCATCAAAATAAGAGGCAGCAGATGACAGCGATAGTTTCAGAGACAAAATTGATCTCGATTACTGAGGGTTTTCATCTTCAGTACGACAGTAAGTACGATAAGTTTTACCCAACTGTATTGCAGCAAATGCTGCCCATCACACAGATGCTTCAACAGCTGGACAACTCGCCGAGCATTCAGGATTACTTTGATGAAGTCCGCCAACGTTTCATCGATGCAAACGGCTACTCAGCAAAAGGGAAAAATATGCTGATAGCGCGCATGGAAAAGCTGAAAGGGGTAGTCAGTGGGAATGATCCGAAGCGTGTGATGGCTGATCTGTCCCTACAGGATATTCCGCGAGTTAAGCGCCAGCTGCCCGTCGCCTTAAAAAAGCAAAAGCGCTCAAAAAGCCAAGGCGAAAACTTTCAAACGTATTACCAGCTTTTCAATCGGGTAATGGCTGAGGCGCGCAACGACGGCTTTATTTGCATGGAGCTGCACATAAAAAGCTCAAAGACTAAAAGTCAGGTTCAAACCAAGCCCTTCACTGTGGATGACCTGGCAGCATTATTTAATGGCTGGCCTTACTCGCAACCAACATCTGAGCAGGCGAAAAAAATATCGCGCGACGCTCATCCATACCGATTTTGGTTATTGCCACTTGGTATCTTCACCGGCGCACGCCTAAACGAACTTTGTCAGCTTCGTGTTCACGACATCCAACGTGATGATAATAACGTCAATGTCATCAGCATCAATGACAACGGCTTCAACAAACAACTGAAAAACGAACAGTCACGCCGCGACATACCCATCTGCTCTGCGCTACTGGACATGGGGTTTCTGGAATATGTACAAGAACGCAGTGAACAATCAGGTAAAAACGGGCAGCTATTCGAAGAGTTGAGCTATTCCAAGGAACATCTTTACTCAAGAATGCCCAGCCGATTTTTCTGCGGTTATTCAACGGGCACAGGTTATATTGGCGAGCACTGCGAACACGCTCAGGAAGGTGCCTTGAATTTCAAAAGCTGCCGAACCATCTTTGCTCAACGGCTTCAATTCTCAGGTATCGCCGAAATCACTATTGCTCACCTGCTCGGACACCGCAGCGGCACCTGCGAAGTAACTCAAAAGCACTACCTCGACAAACCTTACAGCGTTTTCTTAAAAGAAGCGCTTGAGAAGGGCCTAAAATTCGGCGTCGATTATTCGCATCTACATTGGCAGCACTACAAAGCCATCATCGAGTCACAGCAAGGTCGTAGCCGGCGCGGTCGTCGTCCCAAGACTCATGCATAGTCTGTCGCTCACCTTCGTCCGCAGGACGCCTACCGCGTTTGATGTCAAACCAAGCAGGCAGCTTGCTGCCCGGCCCGTACCCGCAGGGCGGGCCGATGCGCACGGGTACGGGCGCACAAACCATACTCGCGCTTCGAGTATGGGGGCGCAGTGGCAGCGTGGCATTGGTAAAGGCATCACGAACGAAGGTGAGGTGAAGCCCAGCCAATGCCAGGCTGACATGGATTTTTCGCTCTGGCCAAGAGCGAAAAATCCAAGCGCCCTTCGCGAAGCGGCTACGTTTGACATCAAAAAAACAACAATAAAAATAAGGATGACAACATGCTTGATAGTACGAAACAGCGTTACCTGAAATTAGCCAAACACTTTTACAGAACCCAGCTGAACAACGAAGGGCTCTCCACCGGAAGAATACGTTCAGCGCTCATTCAAGCCGCACCAAACTACCGTCCAGACTATTTTCGAGTGGTAAAAAACGCACTCGCCTTCGACGTTCGTGAACGTGGCTACCCGGCGGTAGCCGAAAAGATCTTGAAGATACAAAACCCGACCACGCGACCGAACAGTACCCACCCTGTAAAGGCAAAGCGGCCCGCTACTAAAGCGCTCAACCAGGAAGACTTTCGCAAGCTTAGCGAGCGCTTGGCTCGGACAGGCAAACATGATGCTTTTGCAGCTGTCATCCTAGCCTGGTATCTCGGAGCGAGACCTTCTGAAATGTACTCCATCCGCGTGGAAGGGACTCAGTTTCATATCACCGGCGCAAAGCAGGATGAAAAAGGCATACGAGGAGCCGACCGAACGCTGGTTTTTAGCGATGAGGACACCGCCGACCTGGTAGCTAACGCCGTGTTTGTATATCAAAACACCTATCGTAGCCTGGCAGCCGTACGGAATTCTCTGAGAGAGCAGTGCAGGCAATTGTGGCCGCAGCGTAAAGTACAGCTCACGTTAAAAAGCCTGCGTCATCAGCTAGGCTCCAACCTAAAGGCTTCCGGACTCGATCCAAAGGTCATGGCTTATATCATGGGGCATCAATCGACCCGATCGATTGAACGTTATGGAGACAAGCGGCTAGCGCACAACGGCAGCCTATCAATTCCCGCGCCTGCACCAGATGCCGACACTTCCAAGGTCAGAGTGCACTCCGCCAGCAAGCCTGCTTGGCATTCGGCAGTAACTGCGGCTCTAAACGAGCGCACGCGAGTGCCAAATCATCAAACAAAGCAACGCCAAGCCTAAAACTGAGGGCGCCCAGGGATCGGCACGGCTGGTATCGGCCCAGAGTGTGTAAAAACGCTATCTCAGACCCTTGCTATAATTTCTGAGAATCTCATTGCAAGGGAAATCAATGAAACGGTTTATCCAGGGTGAACACCGAGGTCAAAGCACCTTGCTTCCCGAAAGCCTCGACGACTACGTCAGCGATATCAATCCAGTGCGCGTGGTCGATGTCTTCGTCGATGAACTCGACCTAGCCAAACTGGGTTTCGATGGTGTGATTCCAGCCGAAACCGGCAGGCCTGCTTATCACCCTGCGATCCTGCTGAAGATCTATATCTACGGCTACCTGAACCGCATTCAATCCAGCCGTCGTCTGGAGCGTGAAGCCCAGCGCAACGTAGAGCTGATGTGGTTAACAGGTCGCTTGATGCCCGACTTCAAGACCATCGCCAACTTCCGAAAAGACAACGGATCTGA